>ERZ824978.11-NODE-11-length-273041-cov-8.591631_pt1 | contig 273041 bp, 278 predicted proteins | sample MGYA00519860_ERZ824978 | MGnify/ENA primary metagenome ERZ824978 (study PRJEB31778, sample SAMEA3449184) | human gut metagenome | biome: human gut; feature: human-associated habitat; material: faeces | place: United Kingdom | collected 2010/2012 ... | reverse complement strand
ATTATATTAAATTATGGAGTGATGAAGAAATGAAAAAGAAAAGATTTTTTGTATCCGTTATTGCGATTCTTCTGATCATTGTGATGGTTGGAACAATGGTAGCAGGATATTTGATGATGTAAGAATGAATTTGGAGAGGAAGAAGGAAGAGACGATGAAGAAAAAAATTATCATTGCGGTTGCAGTGATCGTTATTTTGGCAGCAGGTGGAACTTTTTACCTAAACCATAAGGTGAGCAGTGCAGTAAAAGATGGAAAGATCATAAAAGGGGTTTCATGTGAGGGAATTTCTATCGGTGGAATGACAAGATCAGAAGCAAAAGATGCGATTGAATCTCATATGAAGGAGATTCATCAGGAAAAGATCACACTTTATGTAGACGATGAAAGATCAAGTGCCAAGATCGAAGATCTTGGAGCATTCGCTGAGGCAGACAAGACAGTGGAAGAAGCTTATGCACTTGGGAGAAGCGGAAGTATTTTTACAAAGTATTCCGATGTAAAAGAGAAGAAACATAAACTTCCGGTTTATCGCAAATATGATAAAGCGAAGTTTGAAAAGAATGTAAAAAAAGCAACAAAGAAGATTGTTTCAGAACCAAGAAATGCAAGTGTGAAACGTAAGGCTGGCAAATTTGTCGTGATCAAAGAAAAGACAGGTTATACATTAAATATGAATGAAACATTTGCGAATTTCAAAAAAGCAGTTGAAGCTGAAAAACATCAATTTGAACTGGATGTTGTAAAGAAAAAAGCAAAATATACATCAAAAGATATGGCAGAGATCAAAGATGTACTTGGAACTTATACAACCGAATACGGTGGATCTCCATATGGTCGTAAAGTAAATGTTGCTAATGGTGCAAGTAAGATCAACGGAAGCTTGGTTTATCCAGGAGAGACATTATCTGTATATAAAACCGTATCACCATTTACAAAAGAAAATGGATATGCACTCGCAGGTTCCTATGAAAATGGACAGACGGTTCAGACATATGGTGGTGGAATCTGCCAGGTATCTACTACTTTGTATAATGCAGTTATCCGTGCAGAATTAAAGATCGTAGAACGTTTTCCACATTCCATGACCGTACATTATGTACCAAGATCTGCAGATGCAGCGATCGCAGGAACTCATAAAGATATGAAGTTTAAGAATACATTTGATACTCCAATCTATATTGAAGGAAAAGCAAATGGTTCAACGATCACATTTACGGTCTATGGAAATAAAAAAGATCCAAAACGTACAGTAGAATTCTTATCTGAGACAACACAGGTAAAAGAAAGTTCTGAAAGTACAGTTAATGATAATACGCTTGCCGAAGGACAGAAAGTTGTGGAAAGTTATGGACACACTGGATACAGTGCAAGACTTTGGAAGATTGTGAAGATCAATGGTAAACAGGTATCCAAAAAGGTATTTAATACTTCCACATATATGTCAACACCAACGGTTTATCGTGTAGGAACAAAGAAAGCGGAAGATAAAAAAGACGATAAAAAGGATAAGAAAAAAGATTCAAAAGAAACAACAGCACAGAAGTCTGAGACAACAACAGCAGCACAGAAATCTACAACGGCAGCACAGAAGTCTACAACAGCGAAGAGATCAGCGGCTGTGAAATCTCAGGGAAGCACAGGAAATTAAGGATGAAAATAGGAAAATTATCAGAATCTGCATTGCAGAAAGTTGTGTTTGAGCAATTGCATACAAGGAGAGATGAAGTCTTAGTAGGACCTGGAATCGGGGAAGATTGTGCGGCATTGAAACTTCAGGAAGGAGAAGTATTTGTCACATCAACAGATCCGATCACAGGCACGGTAAAAGAGATCGGACGTCTGGCAGTTCATGTAACTGCCAACGATCTTGCATCCGCAGGAGCTGAGACGATCGGACTTATGGTGACAGCACTTCTGCCACCAATGATCAAGGAAGCACAGATCAAGAAGATGATGCAGCAGATCAATGCAGAGTGTGAGAAATTAAATATCATGGTATTAGGCGGCCATACAGAGATTACGGCAGCGGTTACGCAGCCAGTATTATCTGTGACAGGAATCGGAAAAGTGAAAGAAGATGAATTGATCTTGTCTGGTGGGGCGAAACCAGGTCAGGATATCGTAGTCACAAAATATCTTGGTATGGAAGGAACGGGAATCATCGCAAATGAAAAAGAAGACGAGTTAAAAGAATGGTTTTCTGATACATTTATTGATGATGCAAAGGCATTTCTAGAGGATATCTCTGTCGTGCCAGAAGGTCTGATCGCCAGAAAATATGCGTCTTGTATGCATGATATCACAGAAAGCGGAGTTTATGGTGCTTTATGGGAGATTTCCAAAGCATCTGGTGTCGGGGTGGAAGTTTGCATTGAAGATATTCCATTAAGACAACATACGATCGAATTTTGTGAACGATATGATCTGAATCCATATCAGTTGATTTCAAGTGGATCTATGCTGATCACAACAGATCATGGAAGAACATTAGTCAATGAACTGGAACAGGCAGGCATCAAAGCAACTATTATTGGTCATACAACAGATTCCAGAGATAAAGTAATCTATCGTCAGGGAAAGGCAGCGAATCTGGAGGCACCTAGACAGGACGAGTTATATAAAATATATTCTGAAAATAATCGCAGATAATTTTCAGAGAGAAAAATGGAGGAAACAGTATGAACACAGAATTAAGAGAACTGATTTTAAAATTGATCGAGAAAAACAGTCGTTTAGCGATCCATGATCTGGCGGTGATGCTGGATGTCGCGGAGACGGAAGTCGCCAATGAGATCGCAGATATGGAAAAAGAACATATCATCTGTGGGTATCATACTTTGATCAACTGGGACAATACAAGCAAGGATCAACTGACAGCGATGATCGAGGTAAAAGTAACACCACAAAGAGGTCAGGGATTCGACCGCATTGCAGAACGTATTTATAATTTTCCAGAAGTAAAAGCCGTTTATCTGATGTCTGGGGGATATGATTTCATGGTTATGTTAGAAGGAAAGACGATGAAAGAGATCTCTATGTTCACATCATCCAAATTAGCACCACTGGAATCTGTTGTCAGTACAGTAACACATTTTGTATTGAAGAAATATAAAGATCATGGAACTGTTCTTGAAGCAAAGAAAGTGGATGAGAGACAGGCGGTGACTCCATAATGAGAGATTTTTTATCAAAGAGAGTTGTAAGTCTGGAACCATCTGGAATCCGCAAGTTTTTTGACATTGTAAGCGAGATGCCGGATGCCATTTCCTTAGGTGTAGGGGAACCAGATTTCGATACGCCATGGAGAGTCAGAGAAGAAGGAATTTACTCATTGGAGCGAGGCAGAACCTTTTATACATCGAATGCAGGGTTAAAGGAGCTGCGATATGAGATCAGTGAATATTTAGAAAGAAAATACGAGTTGGTTTATGATCCAAATCATGAGATCATAGTGACTGTTGGTGGAAGCGAAGGAATCGACATTGCGATGCGTACGATCCTTGATCCAGGAGATGAAGTCATCGTTGTACAGCCATGTTTCGTTTCTTATGTGGCATGTGTTGTTATGGCAGGTGGAACTCCTGTGATCGTAAGTCTTAAGGAAGAAGATAAATTTAAGCTTAAAAAAGAGCAGTTAGAAGCCGCTGTCACAGATAAAACAAAAGCAATGATCATTTCATTTCCAAACAATCCAACGGGTGCGATCATGACAAGAGAAGAGTTAGAACCGATTGCAGAGTTTGCAAAAGAACATGATATTGTTGTAATTTCTGATGAGATTTATTCAGAACTTACCTATGGAAGAGATCACGTCAGTATCGCATCCTTGCCAGAGATGAAAGACAGATCGATCGTGATCAATGGATTTTCCAAGGCATTTGCAATGACTGGATGGAGACTTGGTTATGTTGCAGCACCAAGGTACATGATGAAACAGATGGTCAAGGTTCATCAGTTCTGTATCATGGCGGCGCCGACGACTAGTCAGTATGCAGCGATCGAAGCGATGCGTTCCTGTGATGATGAAGTCGAAGAGATGAGGACTGCATACAATCAGCGCAGACGATTTTTGGTACATGAGTTTCAACGAATGGGAATCGAATGTTTTGAACCAGAAGGTGCCTTTTACATTTTTCCATCTATTAAGAAATTTGGCATGACATCTGAAGAATTTGCAACAAAACTGTTAAATGAAGAGAAAGTAGCAATCGTTCCTGGATCTGCCTTCGGAGCCTGTGGAGAAGGATATCTCAGAGTTTCCTATGCATATTCCATTGAAGAACTAAAAGAAGCTTTAGGGCGTCTGGAACGATTTATCAATCATCTTCCAAAGAAGCAATAGATAAAAAGTTAAGAGATTGGAGAGTTAATAATGCTTCACATAGTATTACATGAGCCGGAGATGCCGGCAAACACTGGAAATATCGGAAGAACCTGCGTGGCATGCGGTGCTGTTCTGCATCTGATCGAACCACTAGGATTTCGTTTAAACGAAAAAATGATCAAGAGAGCCGGTCTTGATTATTGGGATAAATTAGATGTACGTACATATATCAATTTTGAGGATTTTCTAGAGAAGAACAATGATCCCAAGATTTACATGGCAACAACAAAAGCAAAACATGTATATTCGGCACCAGCATATGAAGATGACGAAGATGTATATATCATGTTTGGAAAAGAAAGCGCTGGAATTCCAGAAGAAATCTTATTGAATTATGAAGAGACTTCTATAAGAATCCCAATGCTGCCACATATCCGGTCATTAAATTTATCTAACTCTGTAGCGATCGTTGCCTATGAAGTGCTGAGACATCAGGGATTTAAGGCATTTCAGATGGAAGGACAGCTGCATCACTATAAATGGTAGAATAATAAATAATAGAAGGAACTGCAAATGGATCATGCAGTTCCTTTTTTTACATAATAATATTCAAGTGGCAAATATTTTAACAAATTGCCGATCATGTGTGGTATGATGAGAATAAGAATTGTATATATTTAAGAACAACAAAGAAGACGAGACTTGGAGTACGAAATAAGAAAGGATAAGAAAAATATGGCAAAAGAAAATAATAAGGATCGTATTCTGAAATTGTTGAAGGAATGTAAGAATCATCAAACGGCGGAGAGTATTGCAGTACAATTAAATATTCAGAGAAACACAGCGAGTGGAATTTTAAACGAGTTTGTAAGAGAAGGAATTGTCCAGAAAGAGAAAACACGGCCGGTTATATTTTCTTACATACAACCAGAAGATCAATTATCAGAGGATCCATTTACAACATTTATTGGAGCAGATCAAAGTTTAAAAGACGCAGTAGAGAAGTGTAAGTTATCGGCAGGTTATCCAAACAAGGGTATGCCGATTTTATTATTTGGATCAAGTGGAGTTGGAAAAAGCCTTTTGGCAGAGTACATCTACCAATATGCAAAATTCATTGGAACAATTCCAGAGGATGCCCCTTTTGTTGTATTAAACTGTGCGGATTATGCGAATAATAAAGAATTATTATCGTCTGTCTTATTTGGATACAAAAAAGGAGCGTTTACAGGGGCCAATAAGGATACAAAAGGCCTGATCGAAGAAGCAGACAAAGGGTATCTGTTTTTGGATGAAGTTCATCGCCTATCGCCAGAAGGACAGGAAAAGTTATTTCGATATATGGATAAAGGGATTATTTCCAGAATGGGAGACAGTGGACAAAATTGTGAATTGAATGTTCGACTGATCTTTGCAACAACAGAAGGCAGAGAAACTATGCTGGATACATTTCTAAGAAGAATTCCAGTAGATGTAGTGCTGCCAGATTTTCAGGAAAGAACTTTGGAAGAGAAGTATGAATTGATCTTGTTTTTGATCCATCAGGAATCCAAAACGATGAATACTACATTTCAGGTGAGCAGTAATGTGATCAATCGATTGCTGACATTCCAAGGAAAAGGCAATATTGGAACGTTAAAAAATATCATTCGATTATCCTGTGCAAAGGCATACAATGAAAGAAGTAAAGGACAGGAAGTGATACCTCTTAATTTAAGCCACCTGTCTTCCGATACATTACTTCATGGAAATGGAGAATCAATTCCATATATCAATGAAATGATCGAAGTGTCACCAGATCAGGACGCAGTGTGGAAGATTTCTATGACAGAACAGGCGGATGTGGATTTTTCGGAGAAAGTGATCAATGATCTGATCCAAGAATATCTTGAGAAAGATATATCAACCATTAAGTTTCGAAAGATCATTTATGATGAAGTGAATCGAATCGAAGATATCGTGATCGATCAGGAAATTCATCCATATGTGCAGAATCTGTATACACAGGCAGTGAGAAATATTTTGATCTATCTTCAAGATAATTATGGTCTCAAATACAGTGGTGTGATGGAAATGGTATTTGTAAAGATGCTTTATGTACTGAATAATCAGAATAAGCATACAGACGACAGAAAATACGAACATCTGGCAAAACAATTGCAGAGAGTGATGTACCGTTATTATAAGATGGGACTTATTTTCTATGAGATGCTTCATCAGGCAGTAGATTATGAGACAAATCCATGGTTTGTAAGGATGTTTGCGATGTTATATTTTTACAGTATTGCAAGGGATGAGATGGATTATACAAATGCGATCATCGTATCACATGGACCAGCGACGGCATCTAGTATTACAAGTACTGTCAATAAGGTATTTGAAACTTATATATTTGAAGCTTTTGATATGGAATATGATACGCCAAAGAAAGATGTAGTAAAACGTATTAAGCGATATCTCAAAAATACGAATACATCCAAAGGGTTGTTGATCTTTGTTGATATGGGATCATTACTTGATATTTCAGAGGACATAAAAGATGATGTCGAAGGAGATTTGGGGATTGTCAATAATATTACGACAGAAATGGCATTGGAAGCAGGAGAATTGATCTTAAAACATGAAGATCTTCAAAATATTATGGATACGATCATCGAGCATCATGTTACAAAGAAATCATTTGTTCCAAGCAAACAAAAACCAAAAGCAATTCTTTTATGCTGTACAACAGGTTTAGGAACGACAGATAAGATGAAGATGTTGCTGCAAGGATGCCTGGAAGGCATTGATATTGATGTTGTGGAGATGACTTATGCAGAATTAAGTACGGAGGGAAACCGATGCGATGTCTTTCGTAAATATGATATACAGTTTATCATAACGACAAGCAAGCTTATGATCCAAGGCGTTACGACACTTATGTTAAATGAATTGATTGACGAGAGGGGAGAGAAAGTTATTTATTCCACAGTAGGACGATATTGTGACAAGGACAAGACACAACGATTTATTGAGAATATCGTAAGGAGTTTTACAATAAAGAATCTGATCGGGCAGCTTACGATCCTGAATCCAGATAAGATCATGGGAGATGTCGAAGAAACTGTCAGCAAGCTGGAGATTTTAGAAGATACAACCTATTCGATCGATCAAAAAAAGATGCTGTATATTCATATGTGTGTCATGGTAGAACGATTGATACTTGAAAAAGGAAGGCTGCCACAGGAAGATATGACAGATGATCTGAAGTGTCGGGAAAGTTTCATAAAAAATTTAAAAGAGAGTTTTAGTGTCATAGAAAACAAGTACAATGTGTCGCTGAATGAGCGGGAGATCTTGATGATCTATTATCTGACAGAAAATAATTAAAAATTTTAAGATGAAAAAAGCACGTATTTATGCGAAAAAATGAATATGTGCTTTTTTTATTTTGCAAAAAAATAAAAAGTTGGCACGGGTCTTGCTTTATAAAAAAGTGTAAGATGTGAAAAACAAAAAATTAAAATGTGTCGAAATAGAAATATGGATGACCAAGAGAGGAGGTATGATGATCGGATTAATCATTGCAACACACGGCAATTCAAGTGTTGAATTGATCAAAGGAGCAGAGATGTTTGCAGGACCATTAAGTCAGTGCAGAGCATGGACCCTAAACCCTGGGGATGATATTCAAAAAGGGGAGCAGATGTTAGAAGAATACGTAGACGAATTAGATCAGGAAGAAGGAGTCTTGATCATGGCAGATCTGTTTGGAGGAACACCTTCCAACCTGGCAACAAAAATTGCTTTGAGGAAAGAAAACGTTGAAACAGTAACAGGAGTGAATCTTCCAATGATCATTCAGTTTGTGACAGAGCGAGAAACGCAGACATTAGATGAACTGGTAGAAAGTTGTATCGAAACAGCACAGGATGGAATTAAATGTCCAACAAAAATAATGAAAGAGCGGAGGTAAGAATTATGGCAGAAATTAAATTAGTGAGAGTAGATTACAGACTGATCCATGGACAGGTAGTGGCAAGATGGTTAAAGGTTTGCCCAGTAAGACGAATCGTATTAGTAGATGATGTACTTGGAAGTGACGAATTTATGAGTGACATTTACAAGATGGCAGTTCCAAAAGGAACAGATGTTGATATTGTAACCATTGATAAAGCAAAAGAGGTGCTAGATAACACAGACGATACGGTATTTTTGATTTCCAAAGATATTGAGACATGTCTGAAATTAGTAGAGAAAGGAGTTGAATTACCTGCGATCAATGTTGGAGCAGTACCAAATGAGGAAGGAAGAAAACTGATTACAACAGGAGTTGCAATTTCACAAAAGGAACTTGATATGCTGGAAGAATTAAATAGTAAAGGTATTGAGATCACTGTCCAGCCAATGCCTGAAATATCAGCAATAAGTTTCGATGCAGTAAAACGTAAGATGTAACAAAAGGAGGAAAAATATATGAATACTGTAATCATAGCAATTGTCATGGGAATTATGTATTGGTGGTGCCGAGGAATGATCTTATCATATTTCGGATTCCTGTTTATCTCAAGCCCTGTAACGGTAGGACTTGTAGCAGGGTTACTGATGGGACAGCCAATGCAAGGATTAATTATCGGTGGTGGTATCGCACTGGTATTTGCAGGTATTTTTGCACCAGGAGCGAACCTTCCAACAGACGAATGTCTGGCAGCAACATGCGTTATTCCGATCGCGATCGGATCAGGAATGAATGCAACAACAGCGATCGCATTAGCAGTACCAGTTGGATTACTCGGATCATTCGTAACTAATTTAAGAAAAGTGATCAACACATACTTTGTAGCAAAAGCAAATAAATATGCAGAAGAAGGAAATGCAGATGCTATCTGGAGATGCGCAACGATTTATCCAGCGTTATTAGCAATTCCACTACTATTCTTACCAGTGTTTATTATTAACATGGTAGGTCAGGATGTAGTAATTAACATTATGAAGGCACTTCCAACATTTGTGACACATGGATTAGAAGTAGCAGGAGGAGTTTTACCAGCCTTAGGATTCGCACTGATCATGAATATGATCGGAAAGAACAAACTGATTCCTTTCGTATTCTTAGGTTATATCGTAGTATCCGTTGGAGGAGTAAACTCATTAACAGCTGGAATCATCGCAATCTGTATTGCATTTATTACAGTATTCCAGAGACAGGAAATTGCAGAGGAGGTAAGAGAACATGAGTAATGAAATGAATACACAAGAAGAAAAGAAAGTCTTAACACAAAAAGACTTAAATAAAGCAATGTTCCGTTGGTACATGTCCGCTGAGATGCCTCTGAACTTTGAAAATATGCAGGGAATTGCATTTTGCGGAAGTATTTCACATATTTTAAAGAAATTATATACCAAAAAAGAAGATTTATCAGAAGCCTTAAAACGTCACCTATTATTATATAACTGTAATGTAACAGCAGGTGGTCTGATCCTTGGAACAACCATCGCAATGGAAGAGCAGAGAGCGAAAGATCCATCTAAGATGCCTGATATGGCAATCACAGGTTTAAAAACAGGATTGATGGGACCTGTCGCAGCTTTAGGAGACAGCTTTGACTGGGGAATCATCGGAACATTGATGAAGATCGCAGCAGCAACACTTGCGGCAGCAGGAAATCCACTGGCATTAGTCGTATTATTACTGTTCGTTGGATATTGTATTGGTGAATTGATCTTAACAACAAATATGACATACAAAAAGGGAAGAGAATCTATTAAAACGATCATGGGATCTGGTTTAATGCAGGATGTTATCTCCGGAGCCAATGTACTCGCCATGTTTATGATGGGTGCTATGACCGCTTCCATGGTAACATTAAAAACTGTGTTAAAGATCAGTACAGTCGTAGTACAGGATAAGTTAGATTCTATTTTCCCAAATGTATTCCCACTGATCGTTTTATTCTTGATCTACTGGTTGATCAGAAAGAAAAAAGTAGGAACAGGAAAGATCGTAATTGGAATCATCGCAGTTTCCATTTTGCTTTCTTTTGTAGGAATTTTCTAGAAAATTAAAGTGTCATATAGTTAAAAAGGAGATTTAAAATGAAAGTTATGAATGTTGCAGTAGTAGGAGCAGGAATCTATGGAATTAACCATGTAAATGCATATACGTGGAATCCAAACACAAATTTAGTTGCAGTGTGTGACTTAAATAAAGAGATCACAGATCGCATTGCAGAACAATACAACGTAAAAACATACAATGACGTAAATGAAATGTTAGACAACGAAGAAATTGATGCTGTATCTATTGCAACACCAGATGCTTTCCACATGGACCCGGCATTAGCAGCGATCCGTCATGGAAAACCAATTCTGGTGGAGAAGCCATTAGCAACAACATCAGAAGATGCAAAGAGAATTTTAGCAGAAGCTGAAAAATACAATGTAAGAGTTGCGGTCGACTATCATAAGAGATGGGATCCAGCGGCGATCAATGTACGAAATGAACTTCAGAACGAAGAATCAGGAGCACCAATTCGTGGATATATGTGCATGGATGATATCATTGATGTTCCAACAGAATGGTTCAACTGGGCAGACAAATCAAGCCCTGTACATTTCTTAGGAACACATTGTTATGATCAGGTTCGTTGGTATATGGGATGTGAAGTAGAAGAAGTATACGCAGTAGGAACAAAGAAAGTGTTAAAAGCAAGAGGAGTTGATACATACGACTCTATCCAAGCAACACTGAAAATGGAAAATGGATGCTACTGGACAGTAGAAAATTCTTGGATTTTACCAAAAGGATTTGCAAAAAATAATGATGGAAGAACACAGATCCTGTGTGAAAATGCAATGTTTAGGATCGACTCTCAGAATCGTGGAGTAGAAATCTATAACAATAGCAAATTACGCACACCAAACTCTTATTTCATCTTAAATAACTGCGGACGACCAAGTGGATTTGGAATTGAACCAATTAACGATTTCATCTACTGTTTACAGAATGATCTTCCATTTATAGCTGATGGAAACGATGGATTACAGGCAGAATTGATCGCAGAAGCAGTCCATGAAAGTCTTGAAAAAGGTGTGGCAGTGAAATTAAAGAGAGATTAAGACTCTTTCGTCTATGACCCTATGATAAAAAGAAAAGTCTGGAAAAGTATTAGAATTTTCCAGACTTTTCTTTTTTAGGATAAATGGATCGCAGCAAGAGCTTTCTTAAATTGTACAGAAAACAAGATCGCTGTAAATGTTACTGCAATAAAATCAGCAACAGGTTCCGCCATATAAACAGCCATGGTCTGATCTGTTGTAAAAATATGAGGCATGATATAGATCAAAGGAATTAAAAGTACAAATTTTCTCATAACAGCAACAACAATAGAAGAAATTGCTTTTCCAAGAGAGTTAAATGCCATCTGGCAGGAAATCTGAATTCCAAACATAAACATAACTGCCATGTAAACACGAAGAGCCTTCTTTGTAAATATAACAAGAGCTGGATTTGAAGTAAAAATACCAGCAAACATTTGAGGGAATAACATGACGAGTCCCCATAAGATGATAGAGTAAGTCAAACTTGCCTTTAATAAGAGGAAGAAAGTACCCTTTACACGATCCGTATTCTTTGCACCATAATTATAACTCATGATCGGCTGTGCACCCTGTCCAAGTCCCTGAAGAGGAAGCATCGCAAACTGCATTACACTAGTAAGGATCGTCATTGCACCAACAGCCACATCACCACCGTATTTAAGCAAAGAAGAGTTAAAACACACAGAGATGATACTTTCACTTGCCTGCATGATAAACAAAGAAAGTCCAAGAGCCAGACAAGGCAGGATCACAGGAGCTTTCAGTGTCAGGTTTTGTTTCTTGATACGAAGTGTCGATCTTGTCCCAAATAAGAAACTCAATACCCAGATGCAAGAACAAGCCTGAGATATGATTGTAGCCAGTGCGGCACCACGAACGCCCATATGGCATGCAAAGATAAAAATCGGATCTAAGATGATATTGATCACGGCTCCGATCAAAACAGAATACATTCCAGTTTTCGCAAATCCTTGCGCAGTGATAAATGCATTCATTCCAAGTGTTAACTGTACAAAAATCGTGCCAAGAGAATAAATATTCATATAACTGACTGCATATTCGATCGTATTCTCACTGGCTCCAAATGCCATCAAAAATGTACGGTTGCCAAAAAACATGATCAAAGTTAAGATCACAGAGATAATGATCTGCATCGTAAAACAATTTCCAAGAATATTTTCCGCAGAATCAAGATCTTTCTTACCCATCAAGATCGAAGCACGAGGGGCACCACCATTTCCAACAAGAGCGGCAAATGCCGAAATGATCATGATCAGCGGCATACAAACTCCAACTCCAGTCAGAGCTAAAGCGCCACTTCCAGGAATATGTCCAATATAAATACGGTCAATAATATTGTAAAGCATATTGATCATCTGAGCGGCCAAAGTCGGAATTGCCAGTCTTAAAAGCAGTTTCCCAATGGGTTCCGTTGCTAAAAATTCTTTATCATTATTCATAATAAAATTACCAAATCCTTTCTTAAGCATAAAAGTTCATTTTATCACAAAATCCGTAAAATGTATACATATATATGTATTGTGCCAAATTTAATCGTTGATTTTTTGAAAAATAACAAGTAATATAGTTCTTTAGAACAAAAAAAGGATGTGAGATAAATATGCAGATCATAGAGACATACGGAAAATATATCGAGAAATGGGCAAATACAAATCCAGACAGAGCAAGAGTATTATTAAAACTTGGATGGGAAGTTCAGAACTTAAAATATAAATTTACACCAGACAAACGATTACTGCCAGCAGATAGATATCTTGCGCATCTGATGATGAACACGATGCTGATGCCACTTAAGAATCCTCAGGAATGTGCGATCGTCAGTATCTTTACACCATGTGAGATCTTACACGAAGCAGGATTACATCCATATAATGTAGAAGCATTTTCCTGCTATCTTTCCGCATCAAATGCAGAACGAGCATTTTTACAGCAGGCAGAGAACACAGGAATTTCAGAAACACTATGCAGCTATCATAAGACATTTTTGGGAGCGGCACAGAAGAAGATCCTTCCAAAGCCCAAATGTATCGTATACACAAACCTTACTTGCGATGCAAATTTACTAACATTCAAAACATTAGCAAAACTATATGATGTACCAGCATTTGCGATCGATGTACCGATGCAGCAAAATGAAGATAACGTCAAATATGTCGCAGATCAGATCAGAGATCTGAAAGTATTTTTAGAAAAATGTACTGGAAAGACGATTACAGAAGATGGACTAAAAGAACGAATGAGACGAAGCAAACGTACGATGGATAAGTTCATTGAATGTCAGAAAAAATCCGCAGATAAAGATATCAAAACAGATCTTGTCACACCGCTTTTTGCAGGAATGACAAATAATATTTTGTTGGGAACAAAAGAAGAAGAGAAATATGTGGATCAGTTATTAAAAGATATCGAAAAAGCACCAAAGAAAAAAGGAAAGAATATCTACTGGATGCACACGATCCCATTCTGGTCAGGTGCAGTACAGGAAGCACTGGCATTTAATGAGAATGCACAGATCGCAGGATGCGAGTTAAGTCGTACATTCGAACCTGATTTTGATCCAGAAGATCCATACGATGCGATGGCGAGAAGAATGGTCTATCATGGATTAAATGGAAGTGCGGTAAGAAGAATTGAAGCCGGAATCCGCCATGCAAAAGATGTGAAAGCAGATGGAGCTGTCTGGTTTGGACACTGGGGATGTAAACATACACTTGGAGCAGCACAGCTTGCCAAGAAGAAGTTTGAAGAAGCAGGAATTCCAATGCTGTTATTAGATGGAGATGGATGTGACCGAAGCCACGGCGGAGAAGGACAGACTTCAACAAGACTAGGAGCATTTTTAGAGATGCTTGGAGCTGAAGAAATGGAAGGTGGACAAGATGAGTAAGACATATTACGTTTGTAAATATACACCAATTGAATTATTGCAGGCATTTGGCGGGGAATGTGAGAATTTAAACCAGATGCCGGAAGGATTTGATCTCGCAGATCAGATCGCACATCCAAATATCTGTGGATTTGGAAAAGCTGTCTTAGAAGCAGTTATGACTGGGAAAGTAAAAGAACTGGTTTTAGTAAACTGCTGTGATACGATCCGAAGTGTCTATGATATTCTGGAAGACAGTGGAAAACTTGATTTTTTATATATGATCGATATGCTGCACTGTGACGGAGAATGCAGCAGGGAACGAACTGTTTTACAGTTAAAAGGACTTGCAAGAGCCTATGGAGCCTACAAAGGATCTGAATTTGATCAAAAGAAATTTGTTGAAGCATTTAAAGAACCAGAAAAGCAGAAAGAACCATATATCAGTGTTCTTGGGGCAAGAATGGGAAATGAATTATATGAAATGGTCAAAGAATCCATGCCATATTCAGTGGAGAATGATACTTGTGTCAATAACCGAAGCGTCGGTGAAGTAAAGCCACCAAAGACAGATGATTTTAATGAATTAATGGAATGGTATGCAGCAGAACTTTTAGGACAGACACCTTGTATGCGTATGATGGATAACAGCGGAAGAAAACGTTTGTATAATGATCCAAACTTAAAAGGGATCATTTACCATACGGTCAAATTTTGTGATTTCTACAGTTTTGAGTATGCACAGGTAAAACAAAACATTACAGTGCCATTATTAAAGATCGAGTCAGACTATACAGTGCAGAGCAGCGGACAGTTACTGACAAGATTAGAAGCATTTGCAGAAAGCATGAATATGGACAATTTAGAAAGTGGTGAGAAGAAAATGGGAAAAGGATATTTTGCAGGAATCGACAGCGGATCTACAAGTACAGACGTTGTTATTTTGAATAAAGATGGAGAAATCGTGACAGGAATCATTCTGCCAACAGGTGCTGGAGCAGCGATGGGAGCAGAACGAGCTTTGGAAGAGGCCCTAAAACAGGCAAAACTTCAGAGAGAAGATATCGATGCTATGGTAACAACAGGATATGGAAGAACGGCAATCACCGATGGAGATAAAAGTATCACAGAGATCACATGCCATGCAAGAGGAGCACATTTCTTAAATCCAGAAGTGAGAACGGTCATTGATATCGGTGGACAGGACAGCAAGGTCATTCGTCTTGACGAAAATGGAGCGGTTGCAAACTTTGTTATGAATGATAAATGTGCAGCTGGAACCGGACGATTTTTAGAGATGATGGCGAGAACAATGGAAATGGATCTGGACCAGATGAGTGAAGCAGGACTTACATACAAAGAAGATATCACAATCTCCAGTATGTGCACGGTATTTGCAGAATCAGAAGTCGTATCCTTGATCGCGCAGAACAAAGAAACCGATGACATTGTTCACGGATTAAATAAAGCCGTTGCATCCAAAACAGCAGCTCTTGCAAAACGAGTTGGAGGAGAAGAACGCTATATGATGACAGGTGGTGTATCTAAGAATAAAGGTCTGGTAAAGACACTGGAAGAAAAACTTGGAACAACTCTTGTGATCAGTGATAAAGCTCAGTTATGCGGGGCACTTGGAGCAGCCTTATTTGCAATGGATATGGTTCAGAAGTAACAAAAGTATGCTATGATAAAGAAAAATAGCTTTGAGAGAAAAGAGTGAATCATAGATGAAAGAATACTACCGAATCGGTGAGACGGCAAGTCTGATGGGAATTACAACCCAGACTTTGCGGTTTTACGATAAGATTGGACTCGTGAAACCGATAAAGATCGATCCAAGAACCGGATATCGTTATTATGCATATGAACAATTTCATTTTATCGACAGGATCAAATATTTACAAAGTCTTGGAATGCCGCTTGATGATATCAAAGAAGTCATGCTTAGTAAGAAAGTCGAGCGGTTACTTCCATTTCTTGACCAGCAGAAGAAAGTCTTAGAAGAAGAAGAAAAAAAGATACGTCATCAGATCGAGATGGTTGACTGGTACAAAGATTATTTTACCTATATGGAGCGAAATGAAGATGCACCATGTGTCATGCATTTAAAAGAACGATATTATCTGCAGGTTCCATGCTATAAAAGAGATCTCCTGGCAGACATGGAGATCCGTCTTGCGAAGGAAAAAAGTGAGCAGGGAATTGATAATGCGATGTATCTAAGACAGTATGGCTATAAGATTTCATACGATGCATTTTGTAAGCAGAAATTCCGGCCGGATTACTATTTTATTTACTTAAATGAGAAAGTAAAAGATGCACCAAATATCTTAAAGCTCCCAGAAGGAGATTATCTGTGCTTTCGGGAAAGAATCTTAGAAGAGGCATGGAATCCTCAAAGGATCATCAGTTATTTTCAGGGAAAGGCAAAGCCAGAACTGATGCTTGCGATGGAATATGAGGATAATCTTGATAATTATGCTCATGCCAATTATGAAATACAGATTTTACTAGAAAAAAACTAGGAAATAGCTTGACCTTATTCTTACAATAAGGTTTAACATAAATTATGATAAAAATGATAAGGAAGGATACAGAAAATGAGGTTCTGTATCTTTTTTCATTTCTGAATTTATCATGAAAGCAACAAATTACAAAGGAGGATAAAACAAAAATATATGAATGGACTATTACTTGTAATTCAGACGATTTCAGATTTCCTGTGGGAAACGCCAATGACAATCGCACTGATCGGAACAGGACTTTATTTATCAATTAAATTTAAGTTCCGTTACATCACAAAGATCAAATTCCATTTCCAGAATACATTTGGAAAGATGTTCAAAGGAAAAGGTGAGGGAGAAGGAACGGTATCTGGATTTGCAGCAGCCTGTACGGCAATGGCAAACACGATCGGTGTTGGAAATATTGGTGGTGTCGCAACTGCCATCACAATGGGAGGACCAGGAGCAATCTTCTGGATGTGGATCTCAGCACTTCTCGGAATGTCTACAAAAGCCTGTGAGATCATTCTTGGACAGAGATATCGTGTAAAATACAAAAATTCAATGGACGAGTATATGTGTGATAGATCGTTCGTAATGAAAAATGCACTTGGGTGGAAAAAAGGAGCCTTTTTGCTTGCAATCTGTTGTTTTGTCCTTGGACCATGGACATGTTGTGTACAGACAGAATCCGTTGTAAATTCCCTAAAGGAAGGTAAGCGCTTTATCTTAGGGTGTTGCTAGAATAATAGAATGCTAGTACTTTACTTCATTTTCCTAGCAAACATCTTTTGCACTTCTTCATTCCACGGTGCTAGTTTTTCTAATTCTTTCTGGGCAGTTCTCGCATTTGGACGTTTTTCCAATAAGAAATTTAAATACTTATACACGTTCAGATCATATGCTTTTGCCATCTCGATCATTGTAAAACAGATCGCACTGGCATTGGCTCCGTCTACAGAATCACAGAACAACCAGTTCTTTCTTCCGACCGTGATCGGACGGATCGCATTTTCACTTAGGTTGTTACTGAGACTGCACCTTCCATCTTCCAGATATGTCATCAGTGAATCTTTTCGGTTTCGGATGTATATCACAGCCTGGTCAAGACGACTTCCTTTGACAGGTGTCTGTGCATCAAGCCATGACAAAAAAGCCTCAATGACTGGTTTTTCATCTTTGAGACGTCGTTTCTTTTTTGTTCCGGAGAAAACCCTTTTTCACGATAACGCCGTTCATATTCAAACAGCTTATCACAATACAAAACTCCCTGAACGGCAGGATCTGTATAATCTTTTTCATGACCTTTCGGGATCGCTTCCAGAAGATATCTGCGGATATGTGCATAACAACAGCAGCGTTTTCCATCCTTCAACAGGTTGTATCCATGATAGCCGTCTGCCATAAAGTAATATCCCGGCTTAATCCCGTCCAGAAATCCGACCGCATGTTTTCCTGCTCTTGTTTCCGTATAATGATAGAGCACGATCTTTGGCAGTCCGTCTTCTCCGCTGCGTACCACCCAGATAAAAGACTGTGTCTGGGCTCTCCGCCCTTCTTCCTTCAGCACCTGAAGACGTGTTTCATCCATCATCAGAAACTTTCGTTTCTTCAGCTGTTTCTCAAAATATTCATACATTGGCTGAAAGTATGTTTTGGAACAGTGAATGATCCATCTTGCCATGGAAGCTCTCGTGATCGTTGCTCCCAGCTGTTCCCAGTCTTTTTCCTGCCGGTACAGTGGCATTGCGTTCATGAACTTCTGACAGATCACATGTGCTGCAAGCGATGGAGACACATAACTTCCACGCAGAAGTGCAGGAATCCCGTTATCTTTAACGAACTGCGGTTCCTCCGTTTCTTTGCACTTTGGGCATCCATAAGTTGTAGCGATATATTCCACACGTTCCAGTTTCGCCGGTGTAAAGATGACTTCACTTCGGATCAGTTCATGACCGATCTCGACCATCTTTGTTCCGCAGATACTGCATGTTTTCTGTTCTTCTGTCAGAGTGTCAACGAATTCCTGACGGACAGGGATATCACGGAACTGTTCGTTAAGATCCGGTTTCTTTTTCCGCTTTCTTTCATGGGCTTTGATCTCAATATATTCCGGTTCGATCTCTTTTGCCGGTTCTTCCTCCATAAGTTCATCAAACAGACTCATCTGTCCCGGAAGATCTTCTTTCCGTCTTTTTTCACTGGAAGCTCCAAACAGCTTTGCTTTCAGATATGAGATCTCTGCCTGCAGGTTTGAAATGATCTGATCCTTCTTTTCATCGGATGCATGATGTTCTTCGATCGCTTTTCGAAGATCTTTGATCATCTCCGTCTGCACACGGATCGTCTGATTTAGTTGTGAGATCGTATCCTTCAGCTCGATCAGCCGGATATCATTTCTGCCTGAACTCATGGTATAAAACTCCTTTTTTCGATACTTATATTATACCATAAAAACGGCGGAATCCCTAGTAAAATGGGACTTTTTTTACTCTTTTTTATCCTCAGGTTTTCTCGGTCTAATCGCTTTTGGCTGCTCGATCTCCAGACCTGACATCAGCCAGTCGAACTGTCTCCAGGTGATCGGCTGCACTTCATTTTTATTTCTTGGCCAACAGTATCTTCCCTCGGAGTCCGTCAGTCTTTTATATAATAATACGAAGCCATCGTTTTCATATAAAAGTGCTTTGATCCGGTCACAACGCCTGCCACAGAAAAGATATAGCGCTCTCTGCTCTGGATCCATATGAAACTGATCCTTCACGATCGAATATAATCCATCGATCTGTTTTCTCATATCAGTATATCCACAGACAATATAAATATCATCCACAGCAGAGATATCACCTAACATGAGAATGCACCTATAAGTTTTAATGTCTGTTCCAGTAACTTTGGATCGGTCTGATTACTGATCCGCAGAACAGCCTGTCCGATCTGAAGTTCCATTGTTGCAACGGGTTTTGTGATCTCTGCAATATCTTCTGTAGAAGTCGGTCCATAAAGATCGGTTGACTGGTCTGGAATGATCTCCAGTTATAAAAAGTTCCTGGATTGATGTCATGTTCCAAACACCACTGGTGATCAGAAAGTCCGCTCTGTCTGCATTCCATGATGATCTCATACTGTTCCTGTTCGGTACGTCTTTTTGCTCTCATTGTACTCCTCCATAATTGTAGTAAAGTACTAGCATTTTCATTCATCTAGCAAACGATGGAAGTAAAACACTAGCATCTAGCAATCATTATGACAGGATTTGTGTGCATTGAAAATCCACCCTTAGATAAAGCGCTTACATTTCTTCTACCTATGCAAATCAGATATCCTTGCTCTTACATTAATCTACACACAACTTAACTTTGATTCCCAAGGAATCAAAGTGAAATTTACTTTTTAGCAGCTTATTATACTCAGAGGGTTTGGGATACATCCCATATTTTCAAGGGGTTTGGGGATTCACGCCAACAAGCTCTATTTTCCGTGTCGGACAAATAGGATGCTTGCTTTAAATTCAAAGAATTTAAATTTCCACTTTGCTCCTCAAAGTGGCATGATCATTGAAAAGAAAACTCTGCTATCGCAGCCGTGAATTAAAAATTCACTTTGATTCCTCGGGAACACAAGTTATTCAAAAAATCCCCATGATATATTTCTTTACCATGGAGACTTTCTTTTCTTTCATTTCTAAACTACTTATGTTCCCAGGGAATCAAAGTTTCTATTGTAATTATCTATTGACAAAATATCCTAACATTATTATAATTAAGATAATCTTATTTAATTTATTTAATAATATTAAATATCATTTATGGCATCCATTATATGGGTGCCTTTTCTCCATTTTAAGAATCTTTACAATTTATCATATATTAAATTTTACTTATCTTCCTCAGAAATCAAAGTTATTCAAAAAAGGCTTCATAAATATATTTCTATATTACGAAGCCTTTTCTTTTTAATAATTCTCTACTAATATTTAATTACATCAAGCCACTTGTGGATAATCAATAACAGCTATTTCTTGCATTAATTTTTTTGCCATATTAACAATTATCTCAAGACGTTCAGCAACCTCATCTGTATAATACTTTTCCCCACACTGTTCACATTCAAGACATGGAACATTTTTAATCACAATAATACAATTTTTATAATTTACAACATGTGTAGTCGTACTATTTATAGTTGTGCTATTTTTACAATACATACACATATTCCTCACCTCTTTCTTCGAGTCTTTAAATCATTTTCAAATTTTTTTGTATCTGGATAATATGCGGTAATAATATATATATTTATATTATCACACCCAGCAACAATATGCAAAATATGCCCATTCACACTATATCCAAAAATCAAACAACTTGGGTTGGGATAATCGTCTGGATAATCCTCTATAATTTCACCTGTTGCAATCCCATTCTTTACATCTAACCGACTAATATCTCTTTCTTGCATTCTTTGTAAACAATGTTGTGTCCAAAGAATTTTTAATTCAGCACATAATTTTTGATATATCTTTATGTTCATTTCTTTTTCCTTCTCTCCTTTAGTATTATTATACTACATTTTTTTGTTTTTATCATTTTCAACAACTCCTAAATATAATCTTTTCTTTATCCAATGAAATCATAAAATTGATTTCATTGGATAAAGTTAATTCCTCATTTCCACTTATGTTCCCTGGGAACATAAGTTAAATTATACTTCAATAATATATGCTCTGTCAGTCAATTGCTCTGTCAGTTCTACCTCATTTTCATTTACAAGTTTAACAATTTCTGAACAACTTTCTATATCATATTCACAATCGTGACACGGAATCAAAATCATTTCATGGATAGAAGATGGAAGTATCATAATTTTCTTTGTATTTACCAGATTTGCAAATGCTTTCATAACTTTTTTATTTAACACTGCTGATGCTCCTCTGAATCTAGACTTATTAGAAATTACAAACATTTCGCATTCTTCTGCACTCATTGGAAATCCTGATAATTGTATAATTTCTGTTTCTTTTCTAACATTATTTTCTGCTGTTTCCCATGCTTCGGATTCGTCAACATCCACGTTTTTCAATATATTTTTTGAAATTTTTGCTGAGTAAATTGCATCGTTTAATGCTTCCATTCTCAAAAATAAATATTTTTCGATTCCTTCAAATTCTGTTTTGCATTTTACAATATCTTCTTTGCTTTCCTTTTGAACTCCTACATAAAGTCGTTTTAAAAAATCTTCTCTATTAAAGTGTATTGGTTTGTTTAATTCTTCACTCTCACGTAATGCATCGTTATGAATCTTAAGCATATCTCTTACAATTTCTTTTACTGTTGCACCGCTTTGCTCTGCTTTCGTTATTATATCTTCTACATAAAATACTGGAATCATATATCTGTCAGAATCAATGATACTGATTCCCAAAAATTCTACGCCATTTTTTACAACATTTTCTTCTCTTACTTCATATCCCATTTTATTTAATTCGTTAACAATATCATTTTTTGTCATTTTCTTTTCTCCTTGTAATTACTTGAATTTGTTTGCTTCTTAACTTTCAGAACCGAAAAATTTATTTTCAAGATCTGATCTTTTTCTGCACGGGGAGCGTATTTTGTTTTTCGGAAACAATCGTTTCATATTTTTCACCTCACTTTATAGCAAATGGATTTCTTAATTTATTTTCTGAGTCTTCACTTATCTTTCGGGTTTGCGTGCATCTGTCAATAGCAGGATTTATACCTGTTACAAGGGTTTAAGTGGTAAGCGGAGCAAGCATCGCTTGTGAGCATTAAGGAACGTCCCTTGTAACAGGTATAAATCCTGCTATGATGCACATCAGCAAACCGATAAGTGAAGACTCTGGAAGTAAATTAAGAAATCCATTTGCTATAAGGTGAGGTGAAAAATATGAAACGATTGGTTGGAGAAAAAAGGGGTTCCCTTGGGGAACCGTTCGAGAAGGGAATTCGGATATTTTCACTTATGTTCCCTGGGAACATAAGTTGCCTTTTTTACTTTGATTCCCCGGGAAGCAAAGTATCTATTATAAATTTTGACAACGCAAAAAGACAGTCACTAATTCTAGCAACTGTCTTTTCTTTTATTCCATTATATTTCTAAATCATCATCTAATTCCATCTGCTCTTTGCTGTTCTCATAATTCAAGTCCATATTTAATGCTTTCATTGTTTCTCTTGTAACTGTTATTATATGAATTCTTTCCTGCAGTTCATCTAAAACACAATTTTTAACAACATCCAGAAACATTTTTGGATTTCCTCGAACCTGCCACTCTTCTAAAGATTTCTTATAATCCTGCTTGGCATCATGCTTTAATGCAATTGGTGGATATCCTTCTTTTTCCAGCATATAATTTAAAATCAGTCTTCCTGTTCTCCCATTTCCATCCTGAAATGGATGTATATTTTCAAACATTGCATGGAATGCTGCAGCCTTTGCAATAGGATGTGCATCTGAATTTTCATATGCATATAACAGGGTCGGCATTAACTCTCTAATTTGTATTGGATCAACTGGTTCTGTTAAAGATCCTTGAATATATACTGGTGCAATTATATAAGTTCCTCTAATTCTTGGCTGACAATCTAAAGTAGTTCTTTCATGTATATCTTTTATAAAATTTTCTGTAAACTTTCTGTCATTTTCCAATTCTTTTTCAATATACGCACATCCATCTGCACATCCTCTGGCTGAAAATATTTCTCTTAATCGTTGATTATTATTTGGAGTAAATTCTCCTTCCAATACAAGCTCCGTATCTCCTAATGACAACGTACTCCCTTCTATTGCATTCGACTCATAAGTAAACCTAACTAAAAATGCGTCATCATAGCTTTTTAAACCATCTTTTTCATATTCATTAAATGGTTTCATACTTTCAAACTTTTCCTTTAATTCGTCTAATTCATTATAATTATCTAATGAAATATCCTGATGAAAAGCTTTATAAATTTTTTCGTGCATTTTCACCCTCCATTCATATTTCATTTTTCCATAGTATTATGTTTGTGTCAAGTTGAATCAGTTTGACTTTGATTTCCGAGGAATCAAAGTTTATAGCAACTATCTCTTGATCAAATTACCTTTTTTTCTGCCTTATTATATAACATTCATAAATTAAAATCACTCCGATCACCATCATCTTCAGACTATAAGTAATATTTAATGTATCATTCTCCATTCCACCAACAGCTCCCATGATCAAAACCACTCCTGCAATAATTCCAATTACGTATCTCATAAAATTTTCTCCTTCCAAACTTTTTAATTTTAATGTTTTAAACTACAACCGATCATAAAATTTGCTTTCAAGATCTGAAGCTTTTTTTGAGGGGTGCGTTTAAATTTTTTCGGAAACATTTATTTTTGTGTTTTTCCTCCTTTCGTAAATTTGCTTTCTGAGTCTTTGCTTATCTCGGGTTTGCGTGCATTTTCAATATCAATTTTCTTTATAGCTGCAAGGGTTCAAGTGGTAAGCGGAGCTTTGCGAGCATTAAGGAACGTCCCTTGCAACTATAAAGAAAATTGGTATAATGCACATCTGCAAATACGAATAAGCAAAGATTCTGAAAACAAATTTCGAAGGTGGATACCAAAAACTTTCGGTTGGAGAAAAAAGGGGTTCCCTTGGGGAACCGCTCGAAAAAGGGATTTTATTTTACTTATGTTCCCCGGGAATATAAGTTACATTTTTACATAAAAAAAGCAGCTATCCGCTAAGGATAGCTACCTACTCTTTATAGTCATCTATATCTCCAATTCTTCATCTATCTCTTTTGATTCTGGAGATAAGTCATCATATTGTTCTGGTTGATATCTGACATTTTCATATTCATTAGATGGAACATACAATCGTTTACACTCAAGAATTCCATCGATTTGCTGATCAACTAATTTATTTAATTTCTGCAGACGTTCTTCTGGAAGATCAAATTCGTCATTTCTCTGGAATTCAAACCCTCTCAAATTTTTTAGGTCATTTCGTATTTCAGGAGTTAATAATGCATGAGCGATCTCATTGAAATCTTCTCCAATCTGTGTTGGTCTTGATGCTAAATATACATCCAGATTTTCAAAATCTTCCTGTTCTGCATATGGTAACAAAGCTTGATTATGATCAAACATTGGAGCCATTCTTTTTATCTGCATTGTATCATTATCTACCATAAATCCATAATTGCCCATATGACGATCCGTATTCAAAATCAAAGCATCTAATACAATCATTCGTCGAAAATCATCTTCACATCCATGCTGTTCAAATTTTTCTAATATTTCTTTTACTGAAACAATTTTTCCAAAAAATTTTGTAATTGGAACATACCCTTCCTGCTCCGATGTAAACAACCTACATTTCGATGCTATTTTATTATGATATTTCTCAACACTATATTCTACTGCATCTCTGCATATTATCCTGGCAATCTGAGATGAATACATTTCTGAATAAGGCTCTAATCCAGCATTTCTTGCTCCCTCGCTTCCTCTCTTTAACAGATAGATTCCATCATCTTCTTTTACCCAACATTTTGCAAAACTACCTGACGTACCAAATTCCGGTGAAGTGGTCGTAAACTCTTTTCCATAAAGCCCACCTTCAAATGCTATCTTCGCAATCGTTTCATCAAATTGATTTTCATACAGAGAAACATTTTTCCACTGTAATTTACTATCTACAGTTTTAATCCAAAATGTATCATTTAATGAAAGGGCATGTGTCACTCTGATAAATCCATCCAGATTATAACAACCACACATTCTTAACAAGTCTGCAATATACTGGCGATGTTTTGGAGCCTGTCTCTGACTGATCCACTGTCCTATTCCATCATATCCATATGGTCGTATTTCTTCATAGGATTCTTCTTCTTTAAAACTCACACCAAGAGGAGAATTATCGCAAGTAAATCTTAATATCCGATCATCTTTATTCATTAGATAAAATTCATTTTCTAAAAACATGTCTATTTTCCTCTCTAATTCCTATCTTTATTACTTATCTATGTGCTTTTATTATATCATCGTAATTCCCACATATAAACCACTTCTTACTTTTAAGGAGATACTTAAAAGTCTTCTTATAACTGTTTATGTGGAATCGATCTAAAATTTCTACAACTCCCTTATAATAAACACAATAATTTTCTCTATTACACTGGTCAATTTCTGTTCTTGCTCCAGCAATTGTCATTTCTCTTAATCTAAATTCTTTTATCTTACCATTATTATCTAAAATCTGTAATCTTACGTCTGGAATTTCTCCAACTATGTTTACCCTCTTTGTTTTTTCTAATTCTTTTACATCTAACATATCATCACCTCATACTGGTATTATACAAGAACATATGTTCTGTGTAAAGGAAATAATATTAATATAAAATTCGTACCAGTTATCTTTTACTCCATCCTTCATATTTAAGTTGATATTAATATAGGAAGGAGGTTTTGGAGATGTTTAAAGCAATAAAAAAATGGTTAATCCGACTACTTATTAAGCAATTAATAAAAAACTTTTTAAAATTTTTTGTCATTTGCTTATTGATTAACATAATCTCATTATTTTTCTAGTATATCATTGCCTGTAAAAGCATAATTATGCTACAATTATGTTATATAGAAAGGAGTTGAATCATATGCCACTAATTATGCCTATCAGAGATTTAAGAAATACTAGTGAAATATCAGAACTTGCTCATAAACAACAAGAACCCATTTTTATCACAAAAAATGGCTACAGTGATTTAGTAGTTATGAGCAGCGAATTATACGATCAATTTATAAAAACAAATCGTATTGATCAGATAATTTATGAATCAGAAAAGGAAATGAACGAAGGTGCAAAGTCTATAGACCTCGATGATGCATTTAAAAAGTTAAGCAAAAAATATTATGAAGAAATATAAAATACAATTAAACGCACGTGCATATCGAGATTTAGAAGAAATATTTGAATATATCGCAAATGATCTCCAATCTCCAGAATATGCCAAAGGGCAAACGGATCGGCTATGGAAATCACTTAAAACACTAGAAATATTTCCATCCTCTCATCAAGAAAGGCTTGTTGGAAATTATGCAGGAAAAGGATACCGTCAATTACTAATTGATAATTACTTGGCCATTTTTAAAATTGATGAGCAGAGAAAAATCGTAAAAATTATTACTATCCAATATCAAGGAAGAAATTTATAAAATTTCATCTTTCTAACCCAAACCATAATAATAAGATGTAACTGTCAAGTAAAACTCAAAAGGAGAACCTTCTGTATTTGTTATACAGAAGGTTCTCCTTTTTGGATAAATCTGTTTTTATCATTATATTAAATTCTTCAAATATGGTTTAACAGCCTTTGTTATTTGAGTTGTTAGTCCTTCTTCTAGATCATATGTAACCATTTCAAATATTGAAACAATTTTAAATCCTGTTTTTTTATGTTCCTTTTCAATTATTTCAATCTGACTTCTTATAATGTCATCTATAATTTTTTCCATCATCTCATCTAAATCATCTTCCTCCACTTGTAAAATAGCTAGCAGCTTCTTCTTTTCTAAAAGAATAGATTCTGCATTCTCTGAAATCACATGATTTATCAATTCCGAAAATACCTTTAATCCATCTGCATTTTCCAAAATATGACCTAGCAGCGTAATTTCCTCCGTTGTTTCTTCTGTTAACCCCTTTGTTATCTGTATTTCGACTTTTTCCATAAAATTGACTCCTTCCTGTTTATTTTATTATATTTTATCATGAGTACTCTGAAAAACCTAAAAAATATAAGAACTTTTTTATCATTGAAAAAAATAACTCATTCAATATTGCAGTTACTTGTAATCGCAAGCAAAATAAATATAATATAATGCATTTAGTCAAAATGAAATGAATAGTCTGTAAGGACCAAAAACGAAAAACCAGAGATTATACAGTCTGTATTAATTATTGCCATTCTGAATTATACGAATAAAAAATAGTCGTCCTGTCCCCTAGAAAGAATAGAACGACTATTTAAGTAATATGTTCGCCGGGAGACTGTTTCAAGTTTTGTGTAAACACAAAAAACTGATATAAGATTAATCAATAGTTATGAGGGTTATGAGTCAAAATTTGACTCATAGCCCTTATCTGCATTATACAAAAGATTTTAGGCATGTCAAATAAACCTGTCTAAAAACACAGATTTTTAATACATATATTTTTCTAATCGTTCTTCAAAAAATATATCTAATTGTGCACGGATCTGGCTCCAGTCTCTTCTGCGACCAGTCCATTTTTTTGTGATGTCCATCGTTGCCAAATAAAGCATTTTTAATAAGCTGTCATCAGTTGGAAATACAGTTTTGCTTTTTGTCACTTTTCGCAACTGACGATTGAATCCTTCGATGGCATTTGTTGTATAAATAAGTTTTCTAACCTGTTCTGGATATTTAAAATAAGTAGCCAGTGTTGCCCAGCGTTCGCTCCATGATTTATAGATTTTTGGATATTTTGAGTTCCACTTTTCTCCGAAATCTTCAAGATTTTCTAAAGCGATCTCTTCCGTTGGTGCAGCATAGACTGCCTTTAGGTCAGCCATTACTTTTCGATTGTCTTTATAAGATACATATCTTGTGGTATTTCGTATCTGATGAATGATGCACTGTTGTATCTCTGTCTGTGGAAATACAGCTTCGATTGCCTGTGGAAATCCTGTCAGTCCATCCACACATGTGATCAGAATATCTTCAACGCCACGATTTTTCAGCCCATTGATGATAGAAAGCCAAAATTTAGCACTTTCATTATCACCCACATACATTCCAAGGACTTCTTTTTTACCATCCATGTTGACCCCAAGAGCGATATAAACAGCACGTTTTACAATTCGGCCTTCACTTCGCACATGATAGTGGATTGCATCCATATAAACAACTGCATAGACTTCTTCCAAAGGTCTTTCCTGCCATTCTTTTACGATCGGAAGGATCTTATCTGTAATCCTGCTGATCGTACTGTCTGATATATCAATGTCGTAGAGTTCTTTCATGTGAGATTCAATATCTCCGGTCGTCATGCCTTTTGCATACATGGAGAGAATCTTTTCCTCCATGTCCTGGGTAACAGTATTCTGATATTTTTTGATTAATCTGGGTTCATATTCGCCATTACGATCACGAGGAACAGCGATTTCCATATCCCCATAACTGGTATGCATGGTTTTCCCAGAATGACCATTGCGACTGTTATTGGTATCTTTATTACGATAATCATATCTGGAATAGCCTAGTTCCTCATTAAGTTCTTCATCCAGAGCACCTTCAAGGATCACTGACATCATATCACGCATGATTGCATTAACATCTGTTCCATTTTTTACACTGATATCATTGTCCTTTAAATATCCTTGCATTAATTGTCTTAATGCTGCTTTTTGTGGTGTGTCTCCTTTTCTTCTTCCCATAAAAAAACCTCCAAACTGAGTAATATTATCTTACATCAGTTTGAAGGTTTACACAAACTTTGGGATACTCCCTTCGCCGGGGCGGATGGGTTTGCTCCATCGTGCCGACTTCCTTATTAAGTATATTATAATCAAGATTATTTGATTTTTCAATACTTCTTCCACTTTCTTTGGATCGATCCCTGCCATCTCAAACACATTAACATGTGTTGAGTTAGGGCTTGGGTCTAACTTTATTATTTCTCCACCAAGCTCAAAGAACTTTTCAACTGGGATTCCTCGACTGATTACTGATTTTACAATTTCTTTATTAATCTCTTCATCTTGGTTTTTCTTCACATCTTTCTCCTTTTCTTTCTGTAATACACGAACAATCCACCCATGATCAGGATCATTCCGCTTACTAATGGTAGTTAAAAATCACCAGATAATATTTAAAAATAGCTCCAATGACTAATTGAGTCATCAGAGCTATTCCTGTAACTTTATCGTATGTTTACCGTACAAACAAACTTCTTCTTATCAACTACAACCGTCACTTTTGTTTTTCCCTTTTTTACTGCTGTGATCTTTCCGGATTTTGTTACTTTTGCTGTCTTTTTGTTGGAAGATTTATATTTCGCCTTATCCGTACATGTGATCGGTTCGATCATCGGTTTTAGCTGGTAAGTCTGTTTTTTCTTTAGCTTGATCGTCTTTGGCACGTTCTTGATCTTGCTGCAAGTCACTGCTTTTTTCTGTACACTGACTTTAATCTGCTTTGTAAGTCCACTAGCCAGTTTGATCGTGATCGTTGCTTTGCCTGTCTTTGATCCTGCTTTAATCTTGCATGTGCCATTTTGATTTCCTGTCACGGTTACGATTTTTTTATTACTGCTTGTCCAGGATGTTATGTAGTCGCCTTTGGCTAATCCTGTGACGGTAAACTTTTTTGTGGTCTGTTTCTTTTTTAGTTTTAGTGATGTAGCGTTCGTGCTGATCGTTGGTCTTAGCTTTTCTCCATAGGTCGTGATCTCTTCTTTACCACATGTGCTGCAGGTACGCTTCTGTTCTGCTTTGGAAGATACCGTTGCTTCTTTTGTTATGGTCCATGCCCCGTAGCTGTGCCCGATGCCTTTGATCGGTTCGCTCTTTGTTGTATGGCAGATATCGCAGGTATAGGTTCTTACACCATCCTGTTCACATGTCGCTGGTATCTCTGTGATCGTCCAGTCGTGATCTGTCTTTGCGATCATTTTTCCCACTGCAAGTTTCTTACCACATGTAACGCAGTATGTGTCTCCCGTGTAGCCTTCTTCTTTGCACGTTGCTACCTTTTTATCTCGGATCTCTGTCTTTGTATGTCCAGTTGGTGCTATCGTCTCTTCTTTTGACTTTTTGCACGTCTTACATATGTATACTTCAATACCTTCTGATTCGCATGTAGCCGCTTTTTTAACCGTTCCATTGTTCCAGTTATGTCCCGTTGGATTGATCACATTTCCTGCCTTTATGACCTGCTTACAATCCTCACAGAAGGTATCTCCACTGTTACCTTCTTCTTCACAAGAAGCTTCTTTTTGATTAATCAGTCTTGTATGCTGATGTCCTGTTGCTTTGATGGTCTCTGTGTATGATTCGTTGCAGTCTTCATCGGTACAGTGATGGATCTTTTCACCTGGTTCGGTACAAGTCGGTTCTTTTGTGATAGTTCCATCATCCCAGTGATGTCCTTTTAACATCGGGATCGTCTCTGTTCTGGTCTTATGACATGTTTTACATGTATAGGTCTTAATCCCTGTTGCTGTCTGTGTTGGCTCTTTTGTGATCTCTCCGTCATCCCATGTGTGTCCCGTTGCGGCAATGTCATGTCCTAACTGGATGATCAGGCGGCAGTCTTCACAATACAGATCTCCGGAATAACCTTTTTCCTCGCACGTAGCTTTTTTCTGATCGATGATCTTTGTATGTTGATGCCCTGTCGGGTCGATCACATCAATCTCATATTCATTACAACGTTTACAGATACGTTTTTTCGTTCCGTATTTTGTGCAGGTTGGTTCTTTGGTAACCTTCCATTCCTCGTAGTCGTGTCCTAATGGATCACTGATCTGTGTTTCTTTTGTTTCTCCGCAGACGCTGCATTTTTCAACTTCCAGTTCGCCTTTTTCGCATATTGCCGGGATGTTGTCTTGTTTTACCCAGGTATGGGGTGTTTTGGCGATCGTTTTACCGGAGGAGAGCTTCTTGTTACATACGCTGCAGTAAGTATCTCCGGTGTATCCTGTGGTGCTGCATGTTGCTTCTTTCTTGTTGCGGATCTCTGGTTTATGTCCTGTGGCTTGGATAGTATGATTTTCGAAGTAGCCGCATATTTTGCATGTGCGACGGTAAGTTCCGTTAGATGTGCATGTTGCATCTTTGGTTATTTTGATCTCCCAATTATGGCCAGTGGCTTTGACTGATTCTGTTTTGGTTTGGTGGCAGACAGTGCAGGTGTATTGTTGTTCACCGGCGGTTAGGCAGGTTGGGGCTTTGGTGATCTCGCCGGGTTGCCATTTGTGGCCGCCTAGGGATGGTTTGGTTTGTACTTCTTTGGCATCTTTGCAACGGGTACAGAGGTATGTTGTGATCTCTGGATGGGTACAGTCTTGTTTTTGGGTGACTGTTCCATTGGAATAATCGTAGTCGTGACCTTTTGGTTGCTGATTGTAATCCCTGTAACGATAGATACATCCTGGATTCGTACAATAATATCCCATATATCCATATTCTTCACATGTTGCTTGTGCTTGACTTGTTTTAACTAATGTATGATTTCCTTTACATATTGAATGTTCTTTGCTCCAATCATCTTTTGAGATATTGGAATATGTGCTTTCAATATCATTATTTTTTGGTGTAACACTTAATTTGAACATTGTATCTTGTCCTACCAGAAATTCATCAACTGCCTCACCATTTTTATCAAGTGAAACACTAGTACAATCAGTGTAATAGAATGTTCCATCAATCTGTACCAGATTCCAGGCATGTTGCAATCCGCTTCCTTTTGCTGGTCCTTCTTCAAATAGTGTCAGTAATCCTGCAGAACTTGCCATATAGTGAAATAAATTTGCAAATCCATCACAAACAGCATATCCGTCTAGAACACTTGTCATATCGTGAGCATTTTTTCTTTCACAGCTTCCTGGATCTTTTGCATATTCTCTATCATATTTTACGTTTTTCCCAATCCATTCACGAATCGCTTTGCATTTTTCATAATCAGATTTCCCATTTAAATCAAGACTTTCCATTACTTCTTTTAACTTTGTTACAGTCTGAAAATATCTTTCATTTGACACTGTATAAGAAACATTAGAGTAATAAAATACTCCTTTATAAGATTTTGTATCTTCATCATATGCAATATTACCGTCATTATTGTTTTCAAGATTTCCTCTTATAACAAAAAATTGTCTTAATCCCTGTCCTTCATCCGGATTCCCTGTTTCCTTATATGTCTCTTTTTGTACTGCATCATTAAATGGATTGGCTCCATTATCTCCATCAATATCTGAAACCCTTTGATCCGCCTTAATCTCAACTGGTATACTGATCGAATATTTATCAAGTTTTCGTTCAATTACAATCTTTTTGGTAATTTCAGCAATTCCTTTGATTGCATCCTTATAGTTATCGTAAACCTGCGTTGTATCTGACGTACAGATGTAATCCGTCGATCCTGATGCATAGGTCCGTAACCGATATTCAAAACCCTCTGCTGATGACTTAATCACCGCTTCTTCTGCGTGAACTCTAATCGTACTATTCCAGGTAAAAACACTAGTTATACTCAAAATCACACTCAGAAATAAGGCAATGCCCTGTTTCCATTTTCCCATAAAAAATAAACTCCTTCCCTTTTTATTTTTATTCCCCATATGTACTTATATTTTAACATACATGTTTTAAAATATCTAATGGAATCCAAGGTTTTTATGGACAATTTCGTTGTATTTTTTTAATTTATCTGATACAATATTGATTGATTGAAATTACAACTGTTGTTAAAAATAAAGATCTCAGAAGTCCGATAATCTTCTGAGATCTTTATTATCATTACAATATAAAAAAAGCAAATATACTATACTTATCTGAAAAGTTGTCAGGGTATGAATTGAATTACCTCTATTTCCGATCCTTATGGAAAGGAGGTCGTTTCTTATGACTACATATGAAGAATTGACTTTGATTGTAAACATAGCTTTATTAATTGTAGCAATATTGACATATGCATATAAGAAATAGCACCCCTACTCTGACAAAGTAAGGTGCTATTTCCATAATCTTATTTTGCCGGAAACGGATAGACTTCATCTATCGTGACGACTTCCTTGTTAAGTATATTATAATGAAAATCTTTGTATTTTTCAATTCCTTTTCTGTTACTGGAAAGGTAGCAACAACACTTTAAAATGATTGAAAAAACAATATCTTGATTTATGTATACTTTTATCAATATTTATGAATACTTGAAATGTCAGGTAGCATATGATATAATGCATCTAGACAAACGAAATTAATGTTCAACTGAGCAAACGAAAAACCCATGAGATCCGACCTCATGGGTTTTTCTATTCCGTAAAGTGGCTTATACTTTTTTTGTTGCCATCTTACTTATTTCTATCTAACCATTTGCAAATATAATGACAGGTTATACCTGCTAAGATAGAAATAATAAACGAAATTAATAATTCCAACTGAGCACCCCCTTTCTGTTGCCAGATTGGGGACGGCAACTTTGCTATTATAACATATCTGTAACCTTAAAGATACACTCTTTATAGAATAGGCATAAAAATAGCTATTCTATAATCCATGGTAACTTATTATAGAACAGCTATTAAATATAGAACGACTATTAAGATATGCTATTCGCCGAAACGGATGAAATTGCTCCATCCTGCCGACTTCCCTAATGAATATATTATAATTAAGATTATTGACATTTTCAATATCTTATCCATCGTTTTACTTATGGAAAATCAAAATTTTTTGACATTTTTTCAGATACATGATACTATAATTATAGAAAAAGGATACTGTCGATAGACGGTTAGTCCGATATGTATTTTAGCAAAAATAGCTGCTTAGTTTATCAGTCATAGGGCGGCTATTTTTGCGTTTTATTATTATCTTTACCAAGATTGTATCCTAGACTAAAGCAGGTTAAGCCAAAGCTCACTACTGCAATAAAATCAACAATACTCATGGCTTAGCCCTCCTTTCCAGTTGATTCCCTTTCGGGTTTCTATGTAATCAGAGGGTCGCAGTCCCTCTGTTGAAGGACTAACCGCCTACCGTTATGACAGTACCCATATTTTTATTATATCAGTTTCTATTTTGATGTGCAATAAGCTAAAAAAGAGTCCAGATACATCACTAAATCGTGTATCTGGGCTCTTTTCATTATTCTTTTACAATGTTATTTATCTCTTCCTTTAAAAATTACACTTCCTTCTCTTCTTTCTGTAATATACGAATAATCCTATTGCGATCAGAATGATTCCTCCTGCAAGTGGAAAATAATCAGTCCATCCGCCTGTCGTTGGCAGGTTCAGTGTGGAATCATTGCTCACCTCATAAGTTAAGTGATAAAAATAATAGTTATTTCCCTGCTTGATCGCTTTGCTCGTATCGACATTCTGCTTATCGACCTCTGCCTGTGACATGGTCAGTGGAATCGTTGCTGTGATCGGTTCTTTTAACAGTGTCTTTCCTTCTTTTGTCTTTATCTCCGTGATCGTATAAGTATCCGGAATCAGACCGTCAAAGGTGATCTCTCCTGCAGCATCGGTCTTTGCTATGGCTACCTGTGCACCGTCAGAAGAGCTGATCGCAAATTTCACATCTTTTAAGGCTCGTCCGTTGGAATCTTTCTTTACAAGTTTGATAGACCCTCGGATCATCTGGTTTGTAAACTTCGCGGTTCCTTTTAGCTGTGCCTTGGCTGTCGTTCCTACAGGTCCGATCTCAAAGGTTACCGTACCTTTCTTCTGGTCTATTGTCGCATTGCTGCTGTCACTTGTCAGACTCTTTAACTTAAAGTATTTCAGCATACCGCCTTCATCACATGTATATGTACCATATTCCAGATTGTCAAAAGTAACAGAAAGTTCGATTGGATCGCCTGGATGATCTTTCATCTGTTTCTCGACCTCTGCTTTTGTAAACTTGATCTGTTTCACGTAGCTGTGTTTCTTTCCATAGACATCCGTTCCTCTTAGCGTGAACGTAAAGGATGGATCTCCGACATCCATATTCAGATTTCCCGGATCCAGTGCTTTGGTGATCGTTACACTTCCTTTCGGCTCTGTCCTGTCGTGGAAGTTTGTGATCAGTGTCAGATTCTGATCGGTCGTATCCGTATCATAAGACGGTTTATATCCGATCTCACTTTCTCCTGTGATCAAATCTTCCTTGACCTCTTCCCATGTATAGTTGACTTTCTTGCCATCCACTTTTACAGGAAGGATCTTGCTGCTTGCCTGCCAGCGGTTTTCTGCACTCAGTGTCAGTGTTTCTTCCACTTTTCCATCGGCTAACAGATTCACTTTCACAGACTTCGGACGGATACCATCTTTGTTGCTGTCATCATTCCATACCTTTTTGACTTTCTTCTGTGTTGTGTCTGGTGAATGAGTGTTTGTAATGATGATATTCTTTGTTGTAGTACCATCGTCATCCGTTGTTTCGTTTGTTTCATAAGAATCAACATATCCAGTCTTAACATCTCCTGTCAAATTATCAAAGACTTCTTCTTTGATCTCATAATCAAAAGGTTCTCCAGTTTTATCATATTTATCAAGCCGATGATACGTTACATTATCTGACCAATTATTTGCTTCATTTAATGTAATAGCGTCTCTATATTTCTCACCATTTCGATACAACTGGGCAATTATTGATGTAGGTCTCAGATCATCTCCATTATCTCCATCTTCCCAAACTTTCTGAACATTGATATCGACATACTCTGGTTGATCATGGAAGTTTGTAAATGAAACTACATACATAGTATCATCCCAGTGTGTACTCGTTAATTGATAACCCTCAGGTAAATTTTCTTCACTGAAATCCCATTTCTTATAGTCATCCTTCTTGATATCCGTAAATATCGTCCAGTTGTTATCCTTGGTCAGTGTATAAGTCTTCACTTCTTTCGTATCATTGTTCGTCGCCTTGATCGTAATGGAATCTGGCCGTATCTTCGCTGCATCGTTATGATCATCCCAGATCTTCTTCAATGCGATATAATCCAGTTTCTGGTTGACCAGGGTATCTGAATCATGGATATAGACTGTTGTGTCATTATCCGTGTTATTCTCGGCTTTTACATCATGAATGAGATTTTCTTTTGTATCATTGATCACTTCGCCTTTAAAGGTCAGTGTTTTGTCTGATTTCTCATATCCGGCTGGTGCGTAAACCTCTTCCACTTCATACATATCGCTGCCTGTTCCATCTTTTGCATAGATATCGGTCGGCAGTCCGATGAATTCCAGATATTCGAACTGGTCATCCTGTGATGTGGCGGTTGCAATCGTATCGCCTTTCTTGAAGATTGTTTCACCTTTACTATTGACGATATCTGTTTTGGCTTTTAAGGCAAACTGGGCTCCGGCCAGCTTGTTTCCGTCCTGATCGGTCTTGATCAGATGGATGCTGTATTTCTGCAGAACGTCATTTGCTTCGATCGATACACTGGCTTTCTTAGCCGTCTTTAATGCGATATCTTCTTCGTCCGGATCGATTACATCCACGGTTGTCTGGATTGTCTGGAACTTCGCATATTTTCCTGTGCTCTTGAAGTTGATGTTCAGTTTCAGCTTTCCGCCTTTTTCTGCAACAGTTGGTGTAAATTCCACATCATCATCGGTCACATCCACATCTTCTGCACCATCATCGTCGTATTCAATTCTCCAGCTGAAATCCTTTGCCTTGAACTTATCACCTTTTAAGAAGCTGTTCTTTGGCATTGCTTTGATCTTGACCGGCTGTTCTTCCTTAAATGTATCTTCCTCGATCTTTAAGATCTGATCCATCGTATAGGTTGTCTTTAACTGGCTGTCTCCATAGAACATCTGGCTCATATCCTCAACATTGGATGTATTAAAGGATGATAAGTCGAGCGTCTTGATCGAATCCATTCCATAGAACATCTGGCTCATGTCCACGACAGACGCAGTGTCAATATTCTTAAAGTCGATCTTCGTGATCTCTGAACAATCCCTGAACATCTTTGCGGATACTGCGTTCATATAGATCACCTGTCCGGCTCTCTGACTGGAGATATAGTAATCTGTCCCGTCGTTCCATAAGACAACGCTGCCATCCTTATTCTGTGAGACATCCGTTGTACTTGTTCCTTCGGGTGCTGTTACCCAGGTAAAGGTAACCGTCTCCGCTTCTTTGATCTTCTCATTTAGTTTTTCTCCTTTTTCCAGGACATAAACGCCACTGCTTGGATCATTTCCATTGTTTCCAAACGGATCTTCCTTATCTGGTACCTTATCACTGTCTCCCATGTCATTGACATTTCCTGCCGTCGTATCCCAGTTCAGTTCGACTTCGTGTTTTTCCTGATCCACAACATACCCTGCAGGGGCCTTGATCTCTTTGACATAATACTTTCCGAGGTAGAAATCCCTGGTCTGTTCTCCATTATCGCCTGTTCTTGTAAAATAGATCTCATCGTCTTTGGTCGTTGTCTTCTGATCAATGAGAGTATCTTTCTTCCAGACAACGCTGCCATCATCTTTCTTGATATCCTCGTCGGCATACAGACCATAGACTGCCCCTGTGACCTTGTCATTTTCATAGACAAAGCTCTGTGCTTCCTTGTCATAATCAGATAAGACTTCTCCTTTTTTACTCAGACTGATCTGTCCCGGAACCGGACTGTCCGTCTGCTCAAACTTGTATGTTCCATTTCCGGCATTATCGTATGTGATCTTGACACTCGTTGATTCCGCACTCAGTTCAAAGGCCTTTTCTTCTGCATCATCCATGTTGTATCCTGCAGGTGCTACCGTTTCTTTGATCGTATACTTTCCGTATGGAAGATAGCATGATGCTTTTCCATCCCCATCAGTTCCTGTTGTCAGTGTTGCTACCACGTCATGATCTTCATCATAAATCTCATAGACAGCTTCATTTAGCAGTTTCTTTGTCTCTGCGGAGCGTTTGGTCAATTCGATCTCAATCATCTTTTCATCATCATTATACGGTCCGAACGTTACCGTCTTGTGAACGTCTGATTTGATCAGAACGACATCTTCATCTTCCATCATCTCATGTTTCGGATCGCCGTAAGTCTGATGCAGGGTATAGACACCGATCGCCAGCGGAATGGATGTTGCTTCTCCTTTTTCGTTGGTTGTCAGTGTATCGACCACATCTCCGTGTGGATCGATGATCTGAAATCTCGCCCCGACCTCTGGCACATATTTGTTTTTATTGACTGACATCTGCTTTTTAATCGAAATCTTTGCTGACTTCGTGTAATCGTCTTTCAGACTGAATTCGTAAACTTTGATTCCATCTTCGTCTTCTGCTTTCATCTCGGAAGAATACTGTGGTGCTGCAAGATCATATCCTTCCTCACCTCTTGTCTGCAGAACGATAAATCCAGTATCTTTGGTAAAATCTTTTAATAACATAGCTGCGTTTCCGTCTGCATCTGTGACAAGTGTTCCAAGGATCGCTTTTTTATTACTCTTTTGTAGTTTTTCGATATAATCCAGTCGGTCCTGTGAAGTTGCAAGTGTCTGGTCCTTGAAATCCTTTACCAGTGATTCATCCAGCAGAACAAACTCCGCTCCCTGTTCCGGTTTGGATCTTCCATTTTTTACCATAGATTTTCTAATCCGGACTTTCCGGCCATTGTATGGATTATCCAGTTCAAACTTCTTAAATGTTTTATCACCGTCCTTGATCGTTACATCAAAGTCATCGGCAAGCTTATAATTATCTGTTCCTTTTGTCTGATGGACCGTATAAGTACCAGGATCTAATCTTCCTGACTGAGCAGATCCGTTCTCATCTGTGACAAGTGTTTCAACGACTTTCTTTGTTGCCTTATTGATAATCTGAAACTCTGCCTTATACTCTTCTTTCTTCGTGTATTGAGCCGTTTCTTTATCGGAGATCCTTGTGACCTTTGTCACCGCAATGGCCGCATATTGTTCTGGATCGTTCGATTCAATCTGATACGTTGCTTTCGATCCATCGATCGTTACCCATTTATCAGGTACCATCTCATATCCATCGGTTGTCTTTGTCTGATGGATCCGATAGGCTCCATATGGAAGCATTGATGTCTGTGCGATTCCTTTATCATCGGTCGTGATCGTCTCTTTCAAGTTGTTCTTTGAATCATAAACTTCAAAGACTGCCTGTGCTTCTGGAACATTTTTCCCGCCGAATGTCTTCAGGACTTTGATCGTTCCTTCGTACTCTTCCTCCGGCAGATACTGTGTTGTATTCTGGTCGATCGTGACATAAACATCCTGACTGGATGTCTTATACCCTAATGGAGCGTACTTTTCATGCAGACGGTAATATCCTGGATACAGATCTGTTATCTTTCCATAACCGTTCGCATCGGTCACAAGCTGTGTGACATAGGATCCTGCCGCATAAACAACACTCTTATTATCAGATCCTGTGATATCACGGGCTGCATACAGTTCATAGACTGCATCCTTAAGACTTGCTTCCACTCCATGGTCACCTTTCGGATTCTGTACCTTTCCCTGTTTGATAATCTCAAGATCCACTTTTCGGAATTCATTCGTGTAATTAAATGTAAAGGATCTGACTCCACCCTGTTCAATCTTACTCTGATCCGTCTGATCTGGAAGTAAATGTCCAAATGCAGATTTCGTTTCTCTTGTCATCCAGGTATGAACGGACGCACTCTTCATCGCTGCGATCTTATTCTGTGCATCCTTTACGGCTTCCTGCATTGCAACGGAATAAGCTTTTGCCTTGGAATCATACCACCCATTTTTGGTGGCTTCTTTTTTCTGTGCCTTGGAAAGATCATTCCAGTTTGTTACATATGTTTTATTTTTGGAAGATCCTTTACTGCTTAAGGTACGCTGCACTGTATACGAAGCTTCTCCGTTTTCGTCCGTCTGCACTGTCCCTTTCAGCGTTCCATCCATATAGATCTGAAAACTCGCTCTAGCAAGTCCTTCCCTTGTCTCTGCATCCTTTTTTCGGATTTTAATCTTAACATTATCCGGACTTTCCATCGTTTTTGTTGCATTTGTCTTTGCTTTTTTAATCGGTGGCGGTGTATGACGGAATCCAAACAAGACCTGATGCGAATCTAATTTCTTCTTTTTCACACATTTCTTGACCGTGTAATAATAGATTGTTCCCTCCGGATCCTGATCACTGATCGTTTCACAGAACTTCTTTGCATCGTTCTGTGAATATCCTTTCTGGACATTCTTTCCAGCTTGATACACGGTATTCTGTTTGTTTGCTCCATGTCCGCAAGCCCAGATATATGCCTGTGTCAGTGCCAGTGCCTTTGTATTCTTGTTACTCTTCATAAAATACCACTGCAGAGCCTTTGCGATCCCTTTTTTCTCATAAGTCGCTGCATTGACTGTTTTGTACTTTAAGGTATCGCCAGAACACATTGTCTTTCCTGAATTTAAGCAGAACACTCTGTGTCCGCCTGCCGTCATTGCCCATAAGCCTTCGGATGCAGCACGTCCGATCGCAGGGATCTTATTACTGCTCATTGCCTGACTCATCGCAAGTGTCGTCTCTCCTGTGTCTGCTTGAACTTTCTTTGTCTTTAAGAAAAGACTTCCTCCTGAATTACTGAAATAAGTTGTCATTACAATCAGGAGGGCAAGCATACTGACAGCGATCTTTCTTAAGATCATCTCTATGTATTTCTTCATCTCTTCCTCCTTTATTTATAACGGTCCGTAAAATATCCTGGTTGATTGTTCTTATCGATACGTCCATACTCGGAATCAATATGATCCCGGCTGAATCCTGTTTTATTTCCACCTTCAATCTCGACATCCCCCTGGAACATCGCATCATCACGGATCAGGTTGTTCAGATCGAACGATCCGTCACTCTTCTTCCAGATGGCATACAGTTCATAGGTCTGTCCTGCATCACAGAGTGTATTGACCGTCTGTCCGTCCGTATATTTCGGTTTGATGGCATCTGGATCTTCACTCCATCCGATAAAGGTATAGCCTGCACGCTGAAAACTGTTTGCTGGAAGCTGAACATCTTTTCCATAAGCAAGATTTTCTGTTTTTTTACTTCCAGAGGCACCATTTCCGTCAAAACTTACCTCGTAGCTGCTTTTTTCCCATACTGCATATAACTGTAATTTATCAGTACTCTTCCATGTGATCGTCTGACCTGGCGAATAATCGGCTGTCGTTGCATATTTATTTGTACTCCATCCAACAAAAGCATAGCCTTTTTTTGTGTAACCGTTGTCTGCAAAGGTAAAGTTCTGATCATAAGTTGCTGTCCCATCTGCTGTCCATCCAGAATCTTCTCTGTTTCCATCATAGCTGACAGTATAAGTATTTGCTGTCCATTGTGCTACAGCACTATAATCTGTGCTACATACAACCCATCCTGTTCCCATCCAGTCACCCCAGTCGTTATCACGTCTCCATCCAGCTAAACTATATCCTTCTCTCCATGCATTTGGAAAAGTAAAGTTATCCCCATCATTGAAAGTTCTTTCACTTTCACTAATACCTCCACCATTTCCATTGTAATAAACTTTATATTGGTTTCTTCCCCACAGATAAAGTGTTACATGACAATCATGGTAACGATAATATTTTTTTGCAGATGTATCATAATAAGTTGCTACCGCAGTATCATATGCACTCATCCGAATTGTAGTTTCAACCCAATGATTTTCTGTGGAATGACCTGCTGTATTTGATACTTGGTGTGCCGCTGATGTTACAGAAGGCGTGTCAAAATATTCTCCACTATGATAATAATGTGCCGGAACCGTGTATCCAATCTTTAAATTAAACCATGAATAATTTTTCCCCGAAGCATTCCGATATGTTGATGGTGAAGTATCCAAAATTTTCATACCATACGGATTGTCATTCGTTTGCTTTACATTAATGTAAAGAGGACGACTTTTATCATTAAATGTATTTCCTGAATAAGTTTTATTTGTTGTTACCGTAAAATAAATAGTTGATGTTCCCCACGGGCCATTTATTGAAACACCCGTCCAATAACCATTTCCTGGATAAGAAGTACCACTTGACACTTTATCCGTACCATACTGTGCTTTGACTATTTGACTATAAGCAACAGCTACAACAAATAAAACCACGATTGCACTTACCCACAATTTTTTAGTTTTTTTTCCGTAGTTTATCAGTTTGTGTTTCATATAACTCCTTTCTTTATTATTCTTTCTTCACAATTAATTTCTTGCCATCATTGATAAACAAAATCGTTCCATCCTGATCTGTTCGATATAAATTTTTATTACTGATATATTTTTTTATTCGTCTCATTGCTTCTGGACGAGGATGATTGTATGGATTATTTTTTCCACAAGAAATTACTGCATACTTTGCTCCAACTTTTTTTAAAAATTGTTCACTGCTTGATGTATAAGAACCATGATGCGGAATCTGTAATACTGTAGATTTTACATTATATTTTTTTATTAATTCTTTTTCATTGGAACTATATATATCTCCAGTAAATAAATAACTATATTTTCCATAAACCATTTTGATCACAAGACTGGTCTGATTTACTTTTTTATAGTTTTTCCAAGGAGACAGTACTTCTCCTTTCATTCCACATCCAAAATCAATCTTATTCCCTTTTTTAACTTTTACTGTTTTTGTATGGTACTTAGAAACAGCTTCATTTAATTCCTTTACATCTTTTGTGGAAGCATTTTTTTTATATCCATATTTTGATTGAATTACAGTTCCAACCTTTCTGGTTTTTATTAGTCTATCCACGTTCCCAATATGATCTGGATCGTTATGTGTCAAAACAATCTGATCAATAGAATTGATTTGATTGTTTGATAAAAAAGAATCTAATTTGTCATAGTACTTTTCATCTCCCGTATCTATCAGAGTATTTTTACTCTCTGATTGTACCAAAATAGAACTTCCTTGTCCGACATCAATAAAATACACTTTCAATGTCGGTGTTTTCTTTGCTTCTGTTCGATGCTGGCAAAGTATACTAAGTATCAGTACTAAACTTACAACAAATACAAATGCTAATTTAACATTATTTTTTTTACTTTTTTGAAACATTTAGATATCACCTCTTTTTCTTTGGCATAATTATTCCAATCCCGAAAAAAATTAAAAGCATAAGCCCAACATACCGAACAATCTTTTCTCTTCGGATATCCCATTCGGATGATTGAAAGTGTGTGTCTTTGATCGTGCTGTTCTTTTTCTCCACGATCTTTTGTCCGTGGTCTCTGATACAGTACACAACATACCGGTACTTTCCATGACTTCGGTACGGGTGACAGGTAAGAAGTGTTACCATTTCTTTCCCTTTCCGGATCTTGATCTGATCGGAATCATCGGGCTGTATGATCTTGATTTCTTCGACACGATAAGTAAGCTTCTCCCATGGATTCTTGATGATCACACGGTCTCCTGTCTTTAATTGTTCGATATCCCGAAAATACGGAATCCCCTGATATCCACGATGAGCAGCGATCACACAGTTGCTGTCTTTCTGCCCTAATGGAAGAGATGTCTGCCCCATGATCGCCGCTCCTTTTCTCATATTTTCCATCGTGGCTCCCAGATATAACGGGAGTTTTTGTTTCATCTTTGGGATCTTTATGTATCCGAAGGTGTTCTTTTCGTTTTTTAAGATGATCGGTGCACTGCGGTAACTGAATACGTCCTTTAATCCTGTCTGTTTTTCCTGGAAGATCTTCCTGTTATAACGGACTGCTTTCTGATACAACGGATCAGACTGTTTTGTCTGGCTGCTTTCCTGTGTCAGTTCTTTCACTGTCTGATCAGACTGTTTCTTTTTCAGGTACGACATGATTTCAGGATATAACAGTGATACGATCCCTGCCACCAGAAACAAGATCCCGATGATATTTATAATCTTTTGTTTCATCCCTGTCTCCTTCCTCTGATCTTTTCATACCCTTTTCTTGCTGCAATCAGCCAAAATATGATCAACAGTCCCGCAAGAATCGCCCGTTTGTAAACTTCCATCCACTGGGAATGATGCTTTCTTGCTTTGGTTTGTTCCTCTTTTTCGTGATAAACGGTGCGTACCCCGCGGACCAGTAAGCGGTGATCATTGACTCCATATGGTGTACAGGTAAGCAGAGTCACATGATCTTCTCCGTCAATGATCTGAAGCTTTCTGGTATCTTCCGGTTTTACCACCTCAATCTGGTCCACTTTGTAGGCAAGTTTCTGATCCAATACATGGATAAAGAACAGATCTCCTTTCTTTATTTCTGTCAAGTCTGTAAACAACTTTGCAGAATTAAGTCCGGTATGCCCGGTCAAGACTGCATGGGTACTTTTCCCTCCGACTGGAAAGGAAGATGCCGCAAGATGCCCGATCCCGTGTTCCAGAACTTCGGCGGATGTTCCATGATAAATCGGAAGATCGACGGAGATACATGGGATCTTTACATATCCCATGATGCCCGAACCATCCAGATCAAGAATCCTGTTATAAAAAAGCGTTTCCCCGTTGGACTTTTTATCCTTAAATGGGTCAGTCAGCTGTACTTCGGATCTTGTCAGGTCTATGTTATACTGTCTTGCCTCAGCGACCGCTTTTTGTTTTATTTCCTGGTCCATTTTGGCAGTCTTTTTCTGATAGCTTTCCACTCTCGATCCTGCACTGTGTTCGAAGATAAAGTTACTCACGAACGGATAGGATAATAACAGAAAGCCTGCCGCAATGATCAGGACCGGTATGATCTTCTGTCTCATCTCTCACCCTGAAAACAATCGCCCTGCCACATCGGACAGAGCGACCGCTTTTTCCTTATCTTTTATTTCTGTGGCTGTCTTTTATTTCTGCGAAGGATCATCATTCCGCATCCGGCAGCAACAACTCCTGCGATGATCAGAAGATAACTTCCTGCCCCGCCTGTCATTGGCAGCATAAACTGTTTCTGGTTTGTGATCTCCATGTTGACATAAGCATTGTTGGATTCATCCTGCTTTGTCATAGTTGCTTTTGTGTTATCAACCGTCGCACTGGCTGCAGTTGTCTGAACCGTTACATCATTCTTTAATGCAGCACCATTAGGGACTCCATCATTTGCTGTGGAATCTGTGTCGGATTTGCTCTGAATTCCTGTGATGTTTGCTTCGGTTGGTGTGATATTTGCTTTTGTCTCTGTAATTTTAACGATGACTTCTTTCTTTAACAGAGAGTATCCGGCATCGGAATGTGTTTCTGTAAATCCGTATTCATCGGCTTCAATTCCGTTGATCACAAGTTTTCCTGTAGATGATGGGCTGAACTGTGTTGCATCCGCTTCTGTGGCTGATTTTCCTGTCACCTGGTAAACACCGTTGCTTCCTGTTGCCACTAAGTAGTAGTTGTCAGATTTATTCTGTACAACGAATTTAACCTTGGTTGGATCACCTTTTCCGTCGGAGAATTTCTTTGTCAGATCATATCCGTAAGAATATACGATACTTTCATCTTTTAAGATGTCATAGTAGTTTATGCTTGTTCTCTTCCATGTCAGGGATACATCATTCGGATTCCCCTTGTCACCAAGAACAACGCTGTCATCTGTATTTACTTTGGCTGTGTAATATACCATGATGTATTTATCAGAGTATTTCTTGTTAAGCTCGTTAAGCCCTGCTTTCGTCATCTCAATCTTCATTGTGGAATCGTCACCGGATTTTCCGTATGTGGCTGTAAATTTCGGATCTGTGTCAGAACTCTTCCATACAGCGATCGCACCGCTCTTATCGACGTTGTTGACATTTGTGCTGTCCGCTGCATCCCTGTTTTCATAGATCGCGATCACAGCATCTTTTGAATATGTCATACCTTTTGCCATCTTATCGTCAAATGTATAAGTTGACAGGTAGGTTGTTGATGATGTGATATGTGGCAGTTTGGAAATAAACTGATAATCAAGTCTTTCTGCTTTAGAGGCTGTCACGGTACTCTGGTATTTGTATTCATTTCTTGCAGAAGTAAAGTCTGCCAGTTTATCTGCGTTTGCAGTCGTTACGTTATCCTGATCCGGATTATTTCTAACTCTCTTATCCAGTGTTGGATTTCCTGTTTCATTCTTTGGATAGCAGATCACATCGTAGAACCAATCATCCCCGTTGGAATCTGTGGATGGTAACTGTACAAACCACGGATTTGTTGTATAAGTTACATTTTCTGGTGCCTTTGTCTCAACAATCAGATAAAGACCAAGAGGCAGTTTGTCTTTACTTGTTACACCATTGGCATTTGTTTCATCCATGGCTGTTCCGCTCTGTCCCATGTAAGCTTCTAATTTATCTTTGGTCGCTGTATTGTCTTCCAATGCCTGAGCAAGCTTGTCATTAATGATCTGGCTTGTGAAGTATGTCTTGCTTCCTTCTGTCTTTGCTGCATCAGAGGATGCCAGACCTAGAATCTGCTGTAAAGCAGTTGGAAGTTCGTAAATCATCTGGATTTTTCCATTCTCACTTTGCTGTTCAACATCCCCAACACGCAGGTAGCTGAATTCTACCCCTTTGATGGCATATTTTTCTAACGCTGCTTCTGCGGCAGTGTTCTGTTTTCCTGTTGATGTAAAGTTATCTAAGTTTACCCCTCCCTGTTTTGCTGCCGTCATGTCGTATTTGTGGATTGTGATGGATCCTGTTTTGCTTGTATCAATCACATCTGATGATGCTGCCTTAATATTAACGATCGGTGCAAGTATCATTACTGCAGTTAAAGCAGCAACGGTTGCTTTTTTGATCATATTTTTAATTCTCATATGTATTTCCTTTCCAGGGAATTTTTACCCCTTACTATTTTTTCTTTAACTTTTTCTCTACCTCATAATAATCTGGTGAATCTCTAATTTTCATGACATTTTCGTTCCTTTAACAGTTTTATAATTGAAAAAACATTAAACAGCTACTTTATTCTACAGTTACCTGTTCAATGTTTTTCATAACAATAGTTTTTGTACCATCTGGTTCTTCTTCTACTTTGATACATTCTTTTGTTTGATATTCTTCCATTGGTATTTTTATTTCAATCTCGTTATTTGTTCGTAATTTGATATAGCCTAAGTCTTTAATCGTTTCTTCTTTTTCGACAGTAAACTTATCATATTGCATGTTATAACGTTCCATCTTTTCGTCAAATTCCATTTTCTTCTGTGGATTTTTACCGAAAAGTTCATCTCCAATTTTATTAATTGAAAATTCCTGGTCTTCTTCAAAGATCTTGCACAGTTTACTCTTTGTATCCATCTGGTGCTCCAAACCGTCTTCTGGATATTTTTTATTGATTGTCTTAATTGTCCTTGAAAGAATCTGATATTTTCTTTTAGCTTCCGTCTGTGCAATCGATCTTAAAAATCTTTCTGTAAGGTAATAAATTTTATCGCCATTCAACATTTCATATTTCTTTTCTTTTAACATTACTTTCTGTAATGACAGATTAAATATAATACCTTCAGAAATTCTTTTCCCTAATGGTAAAATCTTTTTATGTCTTATGTTACTTATAATCTCTTCATTATCGTATTTCATAAGTTCATGCATAAAACTATTTTGATAATTCAGTTTGATCAATGCATAATAGATTTCCTGGTTCGTTTGAAAGCTTAAGCATAGTAAATCTGCGGATGGAATTTCAACGCTGTCGCACATAATATCAAACAAGCGATCTGCAAGATATGCACTTGTTTGGATAAAGGATTTATCATCTTTCTCATTCATTTGTTCGAGTTTCTGAAAAACTGGTTCTTTTGTGTTCCAGTCTGCAGCTTTCAATTCGTCACTATTGAGTAAATAACATACTTGTTTTCTAACCAACTCTATGACATCTGGCTGCATCATAAATAAATCTTGTGCAGGAGCAAATTTACCAAGTTCGACATTGAGTAGATGAATAACTGCTTTTCGGAATATAATATCGTCTGATAAAATAATCATAGCTGGTCTCCTTTTCATTAATTATCCATTGTAATTTCTATATCCTCTTCTACCATTATTTCATTATCACTTGCCATATAAGTTTCCTGTTCATAGGTAGCTTCATCTGACCAAAAATTTTCTTCTGACTTCCATGTATTTTCTTCTTTATATTCCGTTGATTCATCTAACCCATTTTCTTTCAACTGATTCTGAATTTCTTCATAAGAATACTTTTCAACATCAATTGATATTCTTTTATTTACAAAGCCATGGTCACCAATATCATATGAATTAATGGCTTCATCCCTTCCATATGCTTTGTAATCAAAATAACCTTCCATACCAGCAGCTTTAATCTCTGGAGCCAAACTGTTATTTTCAAACAATGCATATCCAAGTTTTTCTTCTGGATCTTTTACATTTTCATCAATCCAGTCTGGAAATCGTTCATATGGCACTTCATCGGCCTGCAGACATACATTGGAGATTTCTAACGGAGAAGTAATATCCCTTGCATCACAATAATCCATCACTTTCTCATAATCCTGTTCTGGCAACTGCTTTAATTGAGCTACAGCTTGATTTAATTCATATATATCTTCATATTCACTGATTTCAAAATCTGCCTGATAATCAAAAATCGCCATGTCTGGATGATTTTCTGTAAGATGCAACTGCTCTGTTAGGATTCTTTGTAATTCCTGTTCCTCAATCCCCAAAGTAATCCAACGTCCTTGATCCAATCCCATGTTATAACTTCTAAGATTTTGAGCGTAAACTTTAACATCCTTCATCTATATACCTCCTAAATTTCTAAATCTAATTCCATTTCCGATTCATTGATTACAATATCTGGCCGTTCATACTTTGCTTCTTTTGACAAACTTTCCTGATTTGCTTCCCAAAGATTTTCCTGCTTATAATTTCCATCCAACGCTTCAGATACTTGATGGATCAACTCTGATGTATCATAGTTTTTTGTTGGCATTCCATGTTTAATTTTATCTTGCAATTCTTCCACACTGCTAAAACCAAGTATTTCTGCTTCTGCTATTACTTCCTCTGGAAATACATTTTGTTTTTCTTTCTCCTGCATATCTGCTTCTTGTTGCTCGGACAGAAATTCTTTGATGTTTTCTAAGAATTTTTCTTTTACCAATCGGTGACCTTCCACATCATCCGGATGCCTTAATTCACTTTTTTCGAGATATTTAACTCCAGCTTCAATGCTACCTGCTTTTACAGCTCGTTTTATTGCAACCCTTAATTTTGCATTTCCTGAATTACTTAGTTCCTCACTCTGTATCTCTGAAATTTGCTTTTGCTGCATATCATGTTGCTGCTCTGCCTGAAATTCCTGATAATTTTCTATCAGATAATCCGAAATTTCTGATGCATTATGGACGGCTCGGAATAATTCGTTTGGATCATTTTCCAAAACTGAAATCCATGAATGAAGATATGCAGCATGATCATTGATTGCTTCATCTGACAGCTTAATTCCCAAATCCATCTGTAAAAAGGCACTGCCAAATTCTGCATTTAATTCTTCTTTCGCATATTCCGGTGTTCCAAATTTGTTGACTAACGGCCGGTTTAAACGATCCGGATGCCCTGTGGAATGTGACATTTCATGAAGTGTTACTGCTAAAAATGCTTCCTGACTCTTAAAATAATCTCTTGGTGGCAACATGATCTTATCTTCTTTTGGTGAATAATATGCTCTGTTCTGCATTGATTCCACAATTTCACATTGACTAGAAGCAATGACTTCTTCGGCCAGTTTTAACATCTCATTTTTCTCCATCGGAATCACTTTAGGAATTGGGCCGATTCCATCAATCTGCTCTGCATTAAAAACTCTAAAAAAATTCACATATGGATTCCTGAGTTTTACTATCTTTTTTTCTAATTCACCATTTTCATTTTCCTCTTCAACAATCTTTGACCAGACCCATTTTTCCAACAGAACTGATTTTGCACCCTTTTTAATCCGATATCCCTGCTTATTAGCTTGCTTTAACGTCATCCAACGTGAATCTTCATATTTTCCAACTGCCGATGCGATTAGAAGTCTTAATAAATTAACTCCTTGGTATCTCGCACCACTGATTGGATTGTTTGGCAGTCCATATGTACTCACAGAATCCCACATTTCTCGTACAGGTGATACACCATCTTTCATCTTTTGTATTAACTGATCCACAAGTTCTTGTCTTGATTCGCTTACAATCTGTGAAGCTGTTTTTCCCTTTGATTTTGCCATTTATTTTCCTCCTGACTAAGAAAAAAAGGCAAAGATCTGCATCTTGCCTTTATCATTTACATATTAGATTTTTTAAATTTTTTCAATGACTGATCTGTTACTCCGAACGCTTCCAGTTGTCTAATGTCTGTTATTTCCTCTCCTGTCAATTCATCTTCATCTACCCAGTCAAGATCATCTATATTTTCTGGCCCAGCAACCATCTTCTGAATCCATGCCAGATCATTTGTTTCGATATCACAATTTGTTATACTATTTCTCATTTTTACCACCTGCCTCTCTATACTTAAGATATCTAAAGTATAATAATATTGTTTTTTTCAATGATATATTTTATTTAAATTACTATTGTCTTCTTAGGGTGACATTCATTCATACTAGAAAAGAACGTGTCGATCAAGATCCTGAATCATCTGTATTTTTTGTAAGATCCTGTGAAATCTATACTTCTTTTGGATTTCTTTATATTCAGTTTTTGTTCTAATACTTACAATATAAAGATATATTTTGATATCCTGAATGCTGTATGTATGTCGGATTAGTTTCACACATTTCCTTACAAAACTTTTTAATCCAAATTTCTCGATACAGATTCTTGCAAAAATAACTGTTTCGCCCTCTATGATCTGTTGTGATATACGAAGTAATTTCCGATAAATCAATGTCTTTATCACTCTTCGAAGCTTAAAAAAAGGAATCCTTAAGATTCCCGAAAGTCTTTCAACCGAAAAGTAAGTAAAAGCTTCCTGATCCGCACGCATAATAAAATATGCAAGTACTAACTTTTCTAATTTTGTTATTTTCATACTTCGATATACTAAATGTAAACAATGATGCTTATACTCTGTTGTTACAATTACTTCTTCCATTTTCAGAAAATCCTGAAAAACAGAATTTTTTCTGACAACTTCTTTAATATCATTATCATTGAAAAGAAAATCTCTTTTGTCCTTTGGAGTTAAATAATATCGATTTGTAAATTGTTTTCCCATCGCTTTTTGTTCTGCTTTTACGATATAGCCTTTTTCCGCTAATTTGTTTGTCTGCCTTTGGATTGTACGTTCACAGTATCCTGTTTCATCTTCCATCGTATTTACTGCCGGATAGCAATAGCCTTTTTTATCCATTCGGCTTAATAAATTTAAAAATACACTCTTGCCTGCCGTTGTAATCTCTGGATCAGCCATAACTTTTTTAAAACTTGTGAACATCTCCATACTATTTTTCTCCTAAAATCTTATTTAATCTTTTCTCCTGTATCCGGCTCAGTATTCTCTGCCGGCTGCATCTCCCAGTCTGATGTATCCTTGGGTGCTTCTGTCATCTGCTCTTCTTCTGTCGTTTCTTCTGTCTGTTTTTTTTCTGTACTAACTTCTGTTGTTGTAACTGCAGATCGTTTTGTTTGCTTCTTTTGCGGTCGATTTACGATCACTGCTATTATGATCAACACAACCATTACTATCACAGCAACAACAAGTGATACTATTTTCCCTTGTCTCTGATTCATTCTCTCACTTCTTTCTGATTTTCAACTGCATAAATATAAGTCCTGTAATCGTTTTTTTCATAACTACAAGTAACAAATGTATACAATCGTTTCCTGATACTCTGATCTGGTAAATAACTAATAGATTGAATTCTTGATAGATAATTTTCTCTATCCTTTTTATTTTTGAATTCAATCGGTAATTTTTCTGGTTTGTTTGCACGTGCAGCAATTACTTTTAATGTCCTGGTCTCTTTTGGAAGATACAAAATAATCTTTTGATGCTTCTTCCAGAACGATCGATTTTTATATTTTACAAATGTTGCAAACATCGATCCATCTCTCATATGATGCCCATAAATAACATTATTATCTGACATGAAATCTTTTTTACATTTATAATCTAAAAAAATACAACCCGATGGATTGTACTTCTTATGGAATGTCCTATGTAAATATGTACTATTATCTTTTCCCTGAACGATCGGATAACTAACTTTTGTTCCTGGTACTTTAATCCAGGCAACAATGTCTTTATTTATTCTTTTAAGTTTCTTCCAATTGATAGATTTTTCTGTTTGTACTGCTTTTTGCAACGTATCATATTCTTTCTGTGCTTTTTTATATTTCCATTGATTAATCAAAATCTTACCTGCAAAAAAAGCGATTGCTGTAAAACATAGAAACAATAATATATCGCATATCCATTGTTTTATTTTGATATTATCCAAAACGGACCTCCTGCACTGGCACTACTATTTGATTCATTGACAATCAGATCTAAACTCCATGTCTGCTTTGTTCTTTGCCTTGATCCACAATCTGCTACAGTGATTTTTCCATCTTTAATCCCTGTTAATACAATAAAATGACCACCGCTTGTAAAATGTCCTGCAGACATAATTGCTACTACTAGTTTTCCTGTCTTCAATGCTTGGATAATCTGGGGCTTATTTTTTCCAACACCTTTACATTTCACACCATATTTTTTCGCTAATCCTGGAATAACATCATGCTTACTTCCTGCTCCTTTCACATAATATCCCTGACTTCCTGCCCATTGGCAAGTCTGCCTTGGTGTTATTTTCTTTCCAGAAAGCGTAGAGATGCATATTGCCATACTTGTAGGTCCACATCCACTCTGTCCTATTGTTGACGTACTATATGGAATGGATTTCCATGCAGCATCTCCCTGATTATAATAAACAACCTTTAGACCAGAATTTCCTTCTAACAAGGAAACCTCTGCCGAAGAATCCCCTGTTGCAATCGAATAGTATTTCATTACCTTTTCAGCATGATTAGGAGTCCCTTTTGCACCAGCCGGCATCATTGTCGCACTATACTCTTTACTAAGTGCCAATGTATACTTTCCACCATGCTTTTTTATCCAGGAAATCCATCGATCCATCCCATAATTATAACCTTGAATTGCTACTTTTATATGATCGAGATCAGTTGGATCTTCAACATCCGCTTTTTTTAAAGCATCTCTTAATTCCTGCACTCCTGCATTGACGGAACATTCTCCATGTCCGGATGGAATCCCGTTCGGACTATGGCTATGTCCACCACTATTATTTTTTGTTTTTAAACAATAAAGACCATAAGCCCCCTCTGCCGCCTGCATTGGATCTGGTTCATTACCACTTGATTCTACCTGCATTAGTGCTAATGCCAAATCTACATATCCTGGAATCTTATATTTTGTACAATACTGAGTAACCATTGGTCTCCATTTTTCCACCTGATCTGATAATGGAGAAGCTGCTGTTCCAGCTGTTGTTCCCATATCAGAAGCTGCCAACATAGCTACAATAAAAAACAAAATAGGTATTAAAATAATGATCAATAATTTTTTTCTGTTTTCTTCATCCGCAAGCATACGCATTGCGAAATAAGCTTCATTCATTTATCGACCACCTGCTTTTCCAAAATATGCCCATTTATAATCCGGAATTTCAAAATTAACATGCAATCTCTTTGATCCAATCATAAACAATGCATGTCCTCTTCGTTTACTTTCCAGAAGCTCCCTTTCTGCTTCTGTCAGATTGTATAACTTATCAGTTTCTTCTAAGTTTTGTCCATCGGTTCCAAATAAAATTTTATAACATGGCGTATCAAGCAATGCCTGTCCATACATTTTAATTTTGGGATCTAAGAAATCTACAACACTATGGCTAATAATAAATAATCCAGCTTCATATTTTCTATCTCGCTTGGCCACATTTCGTAAGAACACTAAAGATTGGGGAACTTCTGGATCAATCATCAGGTAAGCTTCATCGCAGATTAATGCAACTTTCTCTGTTCGATCACTACTCATAATATTCCATGACCATGTCTCCAATAAGAAATATTGGGCTCTTTTCACATTGTTCGATGTAGACTGAAGAGAATATGTATCCAAAACTGTAATCTGTTTATCTGTTTGTAAAGTTGTCGGTCCATTCCATAATGCACTGTCCGCACCATTTGCTGCATCTTCTAAAAACAATGCTAGATCTTCATATATATTTTCTGTTTCAATTTTTCCTTCTTCTTTTGATACACTAGCCTTTTCCAACAATTTATTATACATATCTGATAAAATCGGAAAATCTTCAGGTTTTAACTTCTTCGCATCTGTGTTCCAATCAATATCAAAATCTTTGTATAATTCAATCAACGTTTTTTTTAAGACTGCTTTATGTTTATCCGTCAAAGATGGAATATATAAAGAAAAGAAAATCTCTAAATGTTTAATATAAAGAGCTAAGTCTCCAAGACCATTTCCCTCATCCTTATCATAGTAATCTGTAAGTCCTGGTTCTGTTTCATCTGGTTCATCATTTTTTGGAATTGGCATAATGTGTAATGGATTTACACGTGCTTTTGGTGAGCCCCCTGCATCTAACCAATTGCCATTTAGATTTTTACAAAAATCTTTATATTCACTTTCCGGATCAATAAATATCAGTTTTGTTCCTAGCATAAACTCTGACAAAGTAATATGCTTTACTGCCGCACTTTTACCACTTCCAGGGACCCCCATAATAACAAAGTTAGAATTTGTTCGATCATTTTCACGCAGCCAAAAGTCTAGCACAACTAGTCCTTCAGTTGCATCCTTTGCAACATAACAACCTGCATTATCATTCAGTCCTGAAGAACTAAACGGGAATCCACCGACAAAAGTTCGAAGCGGCATAACACGATTTGATACCTCATTTAATAATGGATTTTCAATATAAAATGGTGCAACATGTTGTAATGCATGTTTTTGCATCAATGTAAGTGGTCTAACTTTCAGATTGGTCATTGCACATGTTCCACGCATCTTCTGTTCTACTTTTTTTAAAGATTCTTTATCTATTGCCATTGGAATTAATGTTCCTGCCAATTCTCCAACAACTTCTCCATTTTCATCGATTTGCTGCAGCAATTTCATTCCATCTTTTGCACCTTTTTCTGCTCGTTGTTGCTTCAATCGATCTTTTGCTGTTCTTGCCTGTCCTGATAGCATTGTTATATTCTTGTTAATACTCTCCAGGATTTCCCCTTGGTTTGGCGTAAAAGTAAAGGAAACTGCTGTTGATGGAATATTCGTAATACGTGTTAACCATCCATAATTTGGAGCAGGTGGATATTTTATCACACCGTATCCTTTACAGTAGTTTTCTCCTAAGATAAAATTATTGGATTCAAATTTCAATGCGATCGGCGAAATAACATTTAATAAAGAAGCATTTTCTTCCATTTTCTGTTTCTTAGCCATCATATCACTCCTTTTAATATTGGTATCGATGCATCTGTCATCTCATCTTCAATTGATACAACTGCCGGATTATTCACAAGGTTACATAAACGAACAATATCTTGATCCTTTAGGATTTCTGTTTTAATTCCAACCGCCTCAAAATGCTCTGCAAATTCACTAATTCTTTTCTTTAGATCTCTTTCCACATCTTCTGCAGCTTTCATAGAAAAGTAAAAAAAGAACTGTCTTTCTACAATTTCATCTCCAAATGTGAAATCAGATAAATTTTCCATTTCTTTTCTAAGTAACTCTCTTCGATATGGATCACTTGTCTCATTGCGGAGATGAGCATACGATTCCAAAAGAGGCTGCATATCTACCGGACGTGATATCGCAAGAAAATGAAATGGTTCTTTTTCAACTGATAGTTCTGCCGTCAGCTGCTTCACTAACGTTTCTTTTTCTCTTTGGGATAGCAATCCTACGCTGACTGGTAGTATCTTAATATAACCAATTACATATCCATCTCTTGTATACAGATAATTATTCTGGATATTCAATACATTCGTAAATTCCTGGGCAGTTATTTGTTCTGCTGTAAGTTTCTTCTTTTTTTCTTTTTTCTTCATGTACTACTCCTTTATTTTCTCTTCTTTCTCATTGTTTCTTCCATTAATTTTGCTCTGTTAGCTTTCTTCGCAGCCAATTGATGATAGGCTTGTGAAAGTGGGCAAGTAGAATCCAAGAATAAAGGGGATTTATCAACATATTCTTTTCCGTTATAAATAACCCTTTCGAACCCCAGTGCAAATAATTCCTCGTTCGTAATTCGAACCTTTATTGTTTTGTTTGACATTTTTTCTATTCTCCTTTATTTCTATTCTTTTTTCCTTAGTCATTTATTTATCCCCACATTTTTCATTCAACCTTATAATCAACATTGAATTCTTCCTTTGTATGATTTTTAGAATTCTCTGTTGTGGTTTTAGGCTGTTGCATTGTTACACGTTTTTTTGCTGTTGTTGTTCGTTTTTTTTGTGTCGTTTTTACTGTTTTTCGGACCTTTTTTACCGTTTTTTTCTTTTTTGCTGTTGTGTTCCGCTTTTTTGTCGTTCCAACTTTTTTTCTTGTAGACGTCGTAATATTTCTTCTATCTGTTGTTGTCTTCTGTGTTGAAGATTCTGTCTTTTTTTCTGTTTTTCTTTCTGTCGACGCCTTTTTTTCTTGTGTCGTTGCTGTTTCTGTCGTCACTTCCTCAGTTGCTGTCTGCGTTGTTCCCTGTGTTGTAACCTTTTCTTTCTGTATTTCTTTTGTTAAATGCTGCTTCTTTTTGCCTGCATTTATATTTTTCAATACAATAGAAAGTCCAAAGAAAACCAATACAATGCAAAAAAGCAGAATCATAATAAATCCTGCTTTTTTCATGTTAATTTTGAATTTTTTTGACTTCTTCTTTTTTTCTTGTTTTTTGATTTCTGAAACTATTTTACTATTTTGTTCAACTATACACTCTTCTTCAATATTAGTATTCTCTGTATCTAAAATTGTGTTTTGACTCCCAAGTAACTCTCTAAAATCCTCAGTATGATCATTTTCAAATGGATTATCAATACTAATGCGTATGTGCCTATTTTCATAATGCAGAATCAATTCTCCCTCATCTGATTCACACCATATTTGTATATCGCACTGTTCAAACATCTTTTCTATTGGATCTTCTTCACAAAAAGAACAGACTGTATACACCACACCTTCTTTTCCACTATTACATAGAAATGAAATATCATTCCACTTATATATGCCATTTTCTCCTATTAACCCATAGTTTGATGACAGTTTTGGAAGTATTGCTTTTTTTACATTTGTTGTTATTTCACAAAGACATAAATTTTTCTCTGCCTCTGAAAGTGTCTTCACAAAATTAATTGCTGCCAATACTGCTGTTTCTCTATCCTGCGATAAAAAACCTATCTGCATTTCCTGCTTTTGAACATCTATCTTTGGCTTTTCCGAGATTTTTAAGATCTTTCTTAATGATTCAAGAATATTTTCATTCTGATCAACAATTTCTATTCCTTGCAAATCTAGAAGTTCACTTTTATCTCGAACAATCAAAATAATCTTTATCTCCGGAAAGCTATTTTGAAATTCTATCAGATCTTTTGAATTTTCCAATGCTACCTGCTCAATTACAATTGCTTCTGGCTTCATTGTATCGATGCTGATATATTCTCTTTTGATAAAATCTGTCAGCCTGCAATTCCATACAATATAATTCCGATGAAGGACATTCAGTTCTGATCCAAGATATTCTAATTCCTGTGTGATTAAAAAAAGAATCATTCTTCTACCTTCCATTCATCTTTATATTTATATAAATATACTTGTTGCTCTTTAAGGTATGCAATAAACAATAATACAAATGCTCTCATCGAAATATTGCCCTCCAGTCTTGTATTAAATCCTATACATGCTGTAATTCCAATCATGATTGTTAACACTACGATTGATAGATCCCGAGAAATTCCATACAAGATAATTGAAAAAACAATTACAAATGCTGACATAAGGATTGTGAGATATAATTCTTTTTTCCCAAATCCAGGAAAATATTCATGCTGAGCCGTCACATACGTTGGTATGTATAAATCCTCTTTTTCTCTTTCTTCCATTAATTTTTTCCTCACTTTCTACTGATAATATTTTAAAATACTATCTTTCAAACTATAAATCAATGTTGTTAAAATCATAAATAAGATAACGTTTCTACCTCTTCGAAAGTTAGTTTCTTTTGAATCAGGGTCATTAATCGTACTAAAAATCAAAGTTATAATTCGAAAAATTCCTCCTGCGTTAACTAAAATCATAAAAGCTTTAATTAAATCTGTAATTGTATTCATTTTTTCTCCTAATGTGCAAATATTCGTCTAATATTTGAAGCAACTTGTAATTTTCCTGCCAATCCACTACCTTGATTCGCAAACAGATAATCCTGAATTAACTTCGGTCCTTTTAATGCCAATGATCCAAATGCTACGGACCAGATTACATGCCCGGTTAATAATAAAGCCATAGCTAATCGAAGCAAAATAATCTGCAATGTACAAGTAAATCCCATCTGCAGAAACTTTTTCCCAGCAATCTTAAAAGATCCACCGTCACTATCCATAAGTCCTACACTTAAAAGTGGAATAGCAAATTTTAAAACCATTAATTCTGCACCATTCTTGATTATCTGTATATATATCAAAAAGATTATAATTAAAAATATGATAAGTAATAGAACTGTCGTTATTCCATTTCCAAATAATGTCAACAAAAATTGATCTTTAATTGCTTCTATTTCTCCCTTACTTCCAATCGCCGTTAATATTGCTTTTGTAAAGGTTTCGAAAATATTGACAAGTGGTGTATATAATCCTAAAAATGTAACTGAAATTGCAACCGCCTGACAAAAGCCTGTTAAAATATGAATTGGATCATGATCTGGATCTCCATCCGATTGCAATATATAAATTGAAAAACCCTTTTGGACAAATTTTAATATCAGTAATGCAATTGCATATTTTAATATCACTGCATTAACTTTGCTTAGGCTTAAACCCTTAATTAAATGCTTTGTACTGATGTAATTTTGGCAATTTAATGCTATATCCATTAGATCAACAAGGAATTTATTAATCAATTTAACAGCATCCTTCGCGAGATCTTCTAAAAAATCATTGAATAAGCTTTTTAACATTTAAGACCTCCTGATATTTTCTATTTATAGTAAGATAAAATTGTTGGTACTAGTGCAACAACTGAAACAACCAGAACCATACAGCCAAGGATTATACCTATTCTTTTTTTATACATTTTGGTATCCACATCATCTGACATTTTCATGCGGATTAGATTAATGATAATCATTACAATTCCAATCACAGAAGACAATCCAATCAATGGTGTCTTCATATCATTAAACATGCTTTTAGTTCCAGTAAATAATTTAGAACTTCCAATACCACCTGCATATACATGATTTTGTGCCATCAAAAAACAGGTAATCATATTCATCATAATTACCGTAATTTTTCCTCTAAGTTTCATTAATTTGTTCTTCATTTTGTTTCTCCTTGTTATTTTTTTGCAGCCTTGGCCGCTTTTTCTTTTTGTTGCTTTAATATTTGTGCATCAATGTGTTTTTTCCACACATCCCAAATTCCCCATAATTCCATTTTTGAATTATGCGGACGTTCATTTTTCTTATGCTCTTCTGCTTTTCTTTGTCTTAACCGATTATTATGCTCTTCATCACCCATACCTAAAAATTCATTCATCGCATATTGTGACAAATCTGGAGCATACATAATCGCTGGATCAGCATCTGACATAACCAAAGAATACGGTCTTTGTAACTTTCCTACTTCATCTGGATATAACAACGGACGTCCCATTAAATTGGAACTTTCCCCATCACTTCCACCATTTCTGAAGGTTCCTGATGGTGTATTGTTGCTTTTTGAGTAGGATCGTGTTGTATAATTTCCTAAATCCTCAGATATTTTCTTCTTTGTAGTCGGATTTGGACTTCGAAGATAAATCTTAATATCAGCGTTATCCTGAATAATCTGTGATACTTTTTCTCCATATACATCGTCCAACTGAGCATATGACTGAATAAACATAAAATGTCGAATTCCTTTTCCTGTACCAAAAGATGTTTGCTGTCGCATATTCGTAATTTTCGTAAAGTTTCCCATCTCTTCATCGATGAAATTCCATCTGACAGGAACTCGTCCCCCATACTTTTCATCTGCCACATAATCAATAAGATCTGATATCTGTCGCAAAAACAGACTGGCCAATGGAAAATATGTTTTATCCCTTGCCGGCAAACCAAGATAGATAATGACTTTTTTTCCTTCATCAATTAATTTTTCAATGTCAAAATCACTGGCATTTGTCATCTGATTAATTGCAGGGATTGTTAATAATTTTAAAGTCATGATTGCTGAAACATAAAAAGAAGACCTTGTTCGCATTGCCGCAACTTTCGTTGCTGCTAACAAGATCTTCGCCGGATGTTCCTCTGGAAGTGAATCAATATAAAATTGTAATGGCAATGCTCCACGATAATCCGAACACATTTCCGTAATAAAGTAAAATACATTCGTTAGATTCTGATATTCTGGATGATCCTGATTATCATAACAGACCGCCATGATAGAAGCTGCCAATGTTGCTGCTTCTCCATTATTCCAAAGCTTTTCTCCATTCTCTGGTGGTTCGCCCACCAACTGACTAACTAAACTCCACGTTTCTTCAATCGCTCGTGATATATCATTTCTTTGAAGTGCTTTAATCACTGGTTCCAAGAAGTTTCGTCGTTTCGATTGATATGGATGAATAAAATCAATTCCTATTACTTCGTATCCATATTTTTTAGCTACATCTTCTGTATAGTCTCTTAGTTCTCCCTTTAAATCTGGTACAACGACATTTTCTCCTGCCAATATAAGATCTATAATCGTTTGTATTACAATACATCTTGTTTTACCAGATCTTGTTGCACCAATAATAAGTGCATGTAAATCTTTCGTAATATGATATATTTTTTCTTTTACTCGCTTAGAAAAAATTGATGTTTTTATATCTTCTTTCCCAAGTACCAATCCTCCTGCAGAAAAACTTTCTTTTCCCTGCATTAATTTTTTAGAATCAATGATATCGGAATCAAATACTTGATCAAACTTTTCTTTAGGCAGCCATTTTGCGGTACCATGCTGTCCTTGCCCTGCAGGTGCTGGTGTACGAATTTCTGGTGTAATCTCCATCATATCAACCTTAAAAGATGATTTACCACCAACTAATAATGTTATAATTCCCAATAATAAAAGAACAAAAAAGAAAATCGTAAACATTCTTATCTGTTCATTATTTGAAATATATTGCTTCATAGCAACTGGATCAGTCACAAATTTTATCTGCTCTGGATTTTTTAATGTACTATCTAAAAAAATTGCTGTAAATGCACTTGCATAAAGTATTACAAAAGATAATCCTATAATTCCAACAATCCTGACTGCACGTCTTTTAAAGAACATCACAATCGGATTGCTTTCTTTTTTTACCACTTAAACACCTTCTCTCTATCTTTCCCAATCCATTCCATGTCCTTTCGCCTGTTCTCTCTTCCACTCATCAATCGATCTTACAGAGTGTTCATGTAAGTTCGTCTGATGTGGATATGCATTGTCATCAGCCCCTTCTATTATTGAAAATAATAAAAACAGCTTATCTAATTTCTGTAGTTCTACAACATTTTTAGCATCATATTTTCCTGAACGAATTCTATTAAGTCTTTCTTCATTCCTTTTAAATTTTTCTTCTAATCCCTCTTTCGTATATTCTTCATTTGGATAAAATGATCGATTACGCACTGGTTTATGTCCATCTTTCCAAAAAGTTATATATTTGTGATCATCATTCCATTGAACATGATAATCATTCTGTTCCATCAAATGAATAAATTCTTCTTTTGATGTGGCAGTATTAGCTACATCTCTTACAATAAAAAATGTTTCTGTTCGATAATTTAATGACTCAGATTTTTCATCTGGTTCTTTATTTTTATGTCTTTTATAGTTTTCTCTAAATCTTTCACGCATTGCCTCCTTTGTATAATTTCCTGGATTCTCAAAGATTCGGTTTCTCATTTTTTTGCCATCGGGATTTGTAAACAATACATATTTATATTCATTCTTCCATCGTACCTGATAACCTTGCTTATTCATTAGCCAAAAAAATTCCGTATGATTCTCAGCAACCTCTAGTGCTGCATCTACTGCCATTTGTGTTTCTTTCTTCCAACTAGTTCCCTTTCTCTCTGCATCCCTTTGGGCTGGAGATTTACTTTTGGCAACTTCTTTTTCTGGAAGGATTGATAAGCCATGTTTTTTGCATAATCGATCGGAAACTCTCCGTAAAATTTTCAAGTCTGCTAACTGCCATTTATGGCCATCTTCCACATTTACTGTATTCAGTATAAAGTGCGTATGAATATGATCCTTATCTGTATGAACAGCATAAGAAATCTGAAACCCTTGAAAATTTTTTTGCTTTACAAATTCATCTGCAATCTGCTTTGCCAGTTCTGGGGTAACTTCTCCAGGTTTAAACGATTGTATGTAGTGCATACACATTCGTTTTCCTTCCTGATCCTTCCCCCATAATTGTTTTGTCAGCATAAATTCATCATATGCATTTTCCGGATTCATCAGAAGGGTTCCACCCTGTAATTCCGATCTGGTTTTTTCAGGATCATGAACATAGTCAAGAATATATTTCATTTTACTCTTGGTATCATATTTCATATACTTTCCACTCTTATCCTGGGCCTGAATCACAGTCGCCATGATTTATCACCTCACTTATTTCACTTAGTTTTGAATAAGTCATTTGCAGCATTTCAAAACATTCGGTAAGATCAACACTGGTAATTCTTCCTTCATGGGCCAACATAACCAATTGGTTCAGATTATTTCCTACCCTTGCTACCTGTAGATGTAAATCTTGAATACCAGAAACGACAATAATAGGATGATCGGAAATCGCCTTTCTAACATAATCCGAAAAATTCATCCCTGTATCTTTCAAAGAATCCAGTAATTTCTGTTCCTCTTCTTTGCTTATCCGGATTGTTTTTCTTCTGTCCTTCATCCTTTTCTACCTGCCAACTGTTCATTAAAATCTTTATAGCCATCAAACGGTGATTCATCCCAAATATCGTATGTCTTCCCATAGAAGTCTTTTAATTTTTCTGTCTGATTTCTTCCCCATTCATCGTTGTCTAAGTGTAAAAATATTCTCTGAATGTCATAATGTTTTACATATTCTTGCAGTGACGTATCCGCAAGACAACAAAGTGCTACATGATGATCTTTGATTGCATCTGGATATAATGTTAAATAACTCATCATGTCAATCGGACTTTCATACACATGTAACATCTTGTTTTCACCAGATCGATGAAATGCAAATCTTTTATCACTTCCTCGTGTTTCTCCTTTAAATGCTTTACTTGTCATGGTTCCCCTGATTGCCGCATGTCTTGGATTTCCATCATAATCGTATCCAACAAATACGCAACTATGGTATTTATTTTCATATAGCATTTTTTCTTTTATGAACTGATCAACTACCCATCGATCAATCTTTCTTGTTTTAATAAGATATGCATAAATATGCTGAAAGCTATCTGATCGCTCTGGTAAAGAAAATTCTATTTCTTTTTCTTCTACAGGTTCTCTTTTATATGTATCCAATCCTTTGATACCTAAAAGATATGACACTGATTCAATGAATGTACACTGATGAATAAACATCACTAACTGAATTGGCCCACCACCACAATTATTCTCTCTGCTCATATCTGCAGAAAAACAGTGAAATGCATTCTTCATAGGTGTAATATACAAACCACCATATCCAGGTACTTTATATGTATTTTTTCTTTTTTCTAATTTCAAATTTAATTCTCTGGCAACTCCAAGAATGTCTCTTTGATCAGCTTCTGCAATCTGTTCCCTAGAAAATCTTTGTCTTCTCATATATATACTTCTCCTTCCTTTAAATTTTAGAAATCAAAAAAGCACAGAATTATTTCTGCACTTTTCTAATTTCTAAAATACTCTTTTTGTCAAATACTCTTGAAATTTCGTTAAATATTCTTTGGAAAATTCTCCACAGCCGCCATCTAATATGATCTGCACTGATTTTTCTTTCGAATACGCCGGCTTATATACTCTTTTACTTCGAAGTGCTGTATAAACATCTGCTAAAGCTACTACCTGAATCCAATCTTTTATTTCTTTTCCTAAAAGATTATCTGGATATCCTGATCCATCAATTCGTTCATGATGGTGTAAAGCGATCTCAGCAGCATACTTTTTCAATTCTCTGTTCAAGTTAGAATTCATGATCATATCGTGTCCAATTACTGTATGTTGTTGTACTATTTTATATTCTTCCTTTGTCAGCTCTCCAGGTTTGTATAAAATATGATCCGGAATATATATTTTCCCTATATCGTGGTATTTTGCAGCTTCTGCAATCAGCTGAATTTCATTGTTAGCTAATCCTAAATCCATATACAACAATAATTTCCTTGTTAATTGACTGGTATCATCAATATGACTCATTTAATTCCTTCCTTATAATTTCAAAAGAGGCTGTAGATAAAACTACAACCTCTTTTGACAGCTATTATTTACTTTACGTTTCTTATGCGTGATATCTTTTACATTTGTGGTATATAAAAGTATCCTTTATTTCTTCAGTTTTCTTCTTTTTAGATAAATCACAACTCCTGCGACAGCCCCAAGTGCAATACCTGCAACATAAGGAATTGCATTAAAGTCATCTCCTGTTTTTACAGTTGTCGTCTGACTACCACTTCCATTAGTACTTGTTGGTGTTTTTTCTGTCTTTGGTACTTTTACAGATACTTCTGCCTGTCCTGGATGAATTCCTGAACCATTAACAGTCGCTTTGTTCACCAATGTTTTGCCTAATGCACTCTTTAATACTTTTGCCTGATAATTCACCTCAACTTTCTCACCATATTTTAATTCCGGAATTTTAACTTCTAACTTGTTTCCATCTGTATTGATCGTGTAATCAGTTATCCCATTCACTTTTACACTTTCACTTTGAAGGGCAAGACCTTCCGGAATCGTATCATTAATTACGACATCCTTTGATACAGAATTTTCTTTCTTTAAAGATACAGACACGTTGTATTTTACCATGTCCCCTACTTTATATTCTTTCTTATCTGCATCTTTCGTCATCGTAACGTCTTGATCTACCACTGTAACAGAATTATTATCATCTTTTGGATCTGCGTTATCTGCCTGTGTAGTTGCTGTATTTTTATATGTTCCTTCTTTCGTGTACGTTACATTATAGGATACCAACAGTTCATCCTTACTACTTAAATCTTTTCCTGTTTCAATTGTAAAGTTATTCTGATTTGTCACGATCTTGCAATCTTTTGTGATGTCTGTACCATTTAAAGATACTTTCATACTTTCTGCATTGATCGTAATTCCATCTTCTTGTACAAATTGATCCTTTACTGTTACGTTTTTGGCTGTTGCATCTGCTTTTGTCTGTTTCACAGTCAATGTGTAAATTCCTGTATTTCCAACGGCATATTCTGTCTTATCTGATGTCTTATTGATTGACAATTCTGGAGTTACATTTGTTACTTCAATGACGTTTGTTGCCTGATCTTCATTTGTATTATCACTTGTGGAAACGGCTGTGTTTGTATATTCTCCAGTTTTACTGAATGAAACTTTATAGCTTACTTCCAGTTTGTCTTCATCAGATATATTTTTTCCAGTCTCAATTTTGAAGTTATTTCCTTCAACTGTAATCTTACAATCTTTCGTGATATCTTCTTTATTCAGCTTAACTTCCATACTGTCTGCATCATAAGCCATACCATCTTTCTGTGCAAATTTGTCAGTGATCACAACATTATTTGCTGTCAGATTTTCTTTTGTCTGTTTAACTGTTAATGTATATGTTGCTACTTCTCCGATCGCATATTGAGATTTATTTGACTTCTTTGTAATCTCCAAAGCTGGAGCTTTCATCTTAATATCTTCTGTATCCTCACCGCCACCAGATGGGATTGTATCATCATCTTTAATCGTATCCCCATTTGTATTTGGTGTTGCTGGAGCAGTAAATACATTTTCCAGATCCGTTGCTAATGCAGCTTTATCCGTGATCGTTGCATCATAGGTAACGACAATCTTATCTGTCCAGTGATCCATGTCTTTATAAGGTGTAATACCGATACATGGAATGTCACTGTTCTTTAAGTTATATGGTGTTTTGATTGTAAATCCTGTTCCATCATTTTCATAACTAATATCTAAATTTGATGTTACATTTTTTCCACCAACTAATACTGCTACGGAACCTTCTTTAATTTCCAACCCTTCCGTTTTCACCAGATCTTTTAATACAATATCTCTCATAAATGTTCCTGGATTTATATTTGTAATCGTAACATTATATCCTACGGTATCACCAACTTTGTATTTTGTACCTGGTGCTTTTTTGATAACCTGTAATTTCGGACTATTAATATATACCTGCTGCTGATCTTTCATCTCTGGAATACCAGCTGCAGTTGTAATTGCTGTATTATCAACGACGGTTCCATTTGATGCAACTAATGCTTTTGCATCATATTCAACTGTGATTGTCTTTCCATATGGAAGTGCATAATCACCTTTAGACTTCAATATCCAGCCATTTCCAGACTGTTCAATCGTGTAATCTTTCTCATCAATTCCACTAACTTTCACACTTGAAAAATCAAATGCCATACTATCTGGTAAACTTGTATCTTTAATTATAAAATACGCTGTATCTGCCTTTTCATTTGTATTTGACACTTTTACCGTGTAATGAACTACATCGTTTACCTGATGCTCATAACGATTGACACTTTTCTTAATTGCTAATCCTGGTTCATTTTTTTCATTTGTAGAAAGCTGAACTTCTGTTTCTGGCTTATTTGTTATAACATTCTGTCCATTTACCTCAACATATGCCGTATTATATTCTTTTACAATTTTTTGATCTTCAGTGTAATGTCCATGTTCTTTCCAACGATCTCTCAAGCTTTTTAATTGCTCTTCTGTCGCATTCTCAGGAACATCCATCTTCACATTAATCTCCATTGTATAAGAATTGTTTTTGTAAAATTCATCATTTGATCCTGGATCTTTTAATGAAGCCTTAACTTCATTTCCAACAGTTGAAATGTCAAACCAACCAGTTACATCATTTCCATTATCTGCTTTAATTTTTACTGAATTGATCTTCATGCATTGTTCAATACTATCCTTAAATGCAAAACTTGTATATTTCTCATTTGCATTTTTTGCAATCTTTTGAGTAACAGAATATGTCCAGTCATCAGCTAATGAACGAACTGTATTTTTCTTAACATTTGTTTCATCCGCATCAGAAACTGTTTTTTCTGGGCCTTCAATTTTTGTTGTAACATTATTGGAATTTTTAATCACACCATCAACATTTGTCTTGGCACTATTTTCTTCTGTTACAATATTCTCTGTTTCATTAAGATGACCGTGCTGTTTCCACTGTTCTTTTAATGCTGCCATTTGTTCTTCAGAAGCATTTTCTGGAATATTTAATGATACATTGATCTTTAATGTGTAGATCCCATATTTATAGAAACTGTCATTTCCTTTTGGATCTTTCAATGTTGCTGTTACTTTATTGCCATCTGTTTTAATATCGAACCAGCTAGTTGCATCTTTTGTGGATTCCATCTTGCTTGCAACTACCTTTACGGAGTTGATCTTCAGGCAGGATTCGATCTGATCTTCAAATGCAAACTTGGAATAACGATGTGCCTCTGGGATTCCTGCTGGGATTACCTGTTCCACGTTATATGTCCAGTCCTGTCCGAAGTGCTCCACTGTATTACTTGTTACCTGTGTTTCATTATTGTCTGTCACAGTCTTTGTTGGCGGCACGGTTTTAAATCTGGTCATATTCTGGCCAGAACCTACAAACTGATCTCGTCTTGTCGGTTCTGCAAGATTACGTCCAAAGGTATATTCAAACGAATCTCCCTGGAAGGTAAACGCAGCACATGTAAAGTCCTGACTATCATAATCATCGTCATAGTCTGCATAATAGATATATGTTCCATTATCTTCTTTATAGCTTAATTTCGTATTGGAAGATACGTACTGACCATCTACTTTGTTTGCTTTTACTCCGATATACTGTTTTGAGTCAATATCCTTTAATGTTACGTTGGATTTGAGTGAAACTTTTGTATTTGTACCTGCTTTATAGAATGTACTTGTTGTCTTAACTTCTTTCAGCCCTACGTAAACTGTATTTGTTAAGTTTTCACCTAAAGCAATATATCCATCCTTTCCTTTGTATTTTTCAATACCTGTCACAGTTCGTACCATATCGACTTTTACCCAGTGACCATTGCTTCCATCGTCATTACATTGATAGATCTGCATGTTTGAAACTTTAACTTTGATCTTATCTACTGAATTTTCAGATGTTTTGAACCAAAGATACTCTTTCTGGAAATCCTGAATATTCAGATCTAATCCATTATAGCTTGTTGGATATTTGCAGCTTTTTCCTTCTTCTACGGTAAACTTGGAATTCTTCGTCTTATACAGACGGAATCCGTAAGATGCCTTAACCGTTAATGCTTTGGAACTATCAAAGGAACTGAATTCTTTTTGATTTGGCTTATACCAATCATCATTAATTTTCTTTGCATCATCAACACTGATCTGTGCAAAGACAGATGTTGGCATCATTAAGATTGACATCACAACTGCTAACATTCGACAGAATATTTTTTTCCATTTGTTTTTCTTCATAAGTCTTTCTCCTTTTCCTGAAAATGTATACTAAAAAGACACCATTTAATTTTTATGGTGTCTTTGATTTAGGTGGTGATCGATATGTAATTGTTTCATTCATTTATTTATTTCTCCCCTTTCGACAAAAAAGTGGAACTGTATTTCTACAATTCCACTTTTATTGTTTATCTTAATGCAATTGGTTTTATCATATAATGTGCGTAATATGATAAAATAATTAATTTTCCATTCTTGTATCCTTTGACTTTCAAATTTAAAGAACCTTTCCCTGCATCATAATCATAACAAGAAAATGTTACCTTTTCTCCAGGTTTTAAACAATTTGATTCTTTTGTTGGATCTTCTAATTGACTTAGAGATTTTTCACCTGCACCAACAACCGTATAATATAACGTGCATCCATTTATTGCTTTTAAAGTTACTATTTCTCCATCAGTTTCAACATTCATGTAATTTTCAACATAACCTACTTTTGCTGTTCCTTTTAAATCTCCAAAATTTAGAAAATAACGATAATGCCCAGCACCTAAGTCAAGCTGTCCTTTATTAATCTTCTTTCCCGTCGCAAGGTCCTTATTCACCTGCTTTAAATCAATCGGATCTTCCTTGCCAGGATACTTATTCTTTTTCGTAGTATTCGTTACTACTTTCTTAGATTTCTTTTTTACCGTAACCGTTTTTTTCGTATAAAGCTTCCATTTCTTGTTTTTCTTTCTGTAAGCTTTAACGGTCAGTTTCTTACCGACTTTCTGCTTTGGAATAGGAATCGTAAAGTTTCCTTTAGAAGATGCTTTTTTCTTATAAATTTTCTTTCCAATTTTTACCTTAACTAAGTATTTTTTCTTTGTTTTTCCTTTAATCTTTTTTGTTGTAGTATATACTTTGTTAACTTTTAGTTTTTTATTCGCTGCATGTACGTTCGTTATTGAAAATAATATCATTGAAAAAAATATCATTGTAACTACTGCAACTGATTTTTTCACTCTTCTCATGCTTACCCTCCTATAAATAATTCATTTAAATCTCCCAAACTTTCATTTTTCTACCAAATCTTTCCTATTATAAATGCTATAATCGTCCAGATAAATGTCATTTTGACAATGTTATAATGATTCTCTTCTGATTCCGTTGTAATCCAATGATACAACATTCTCTCCTCATTCTTAATAATAAAAGCCAGGAATCATATGAATCATATAATGTGATTCATATGATATCGCAATTAATTTTCCATTCTTGTAGGCATGTACTTTTAAATACAATCCGCCTCTGTTTGCATTCTTATTAAAATCATAACAACTAAAAACTACTTTTTGTCTTGGCTCTAAATGTTCTGAATTAAATGTTGGTTCTTCTAGCTGAGTCATAGACTTATCAGATGCACCTGCAACTGTATAATATAATTTAGCTCCATTAATCGCCTTCATTGTCACATACTCACCATCTGTATCAATATCAATATAATCATTTACATATCCAATAAGTGCATCACCTTTTAGTCCACCAAAGTTCATTAAATAATAATAATGTCCTTTCCCTAATGCAGTTTCTCCTTTAGATATCTCCTTTCCAGTCGCAAGATCTTTTTTTACTTGCTCAAGATCTATTGCATCTTCCTTGCCAGGATATTTACTCTCCGTATTCTTCACAGTTGTCTTCGCTGTTTTCTTCTTCACTGTAATCGTCTTTTTTGCATACAGTTTCCATTTCTTGTTTTTCTTTCTGTAAGCTTTAACGGTCAGTTTCTTACCGACTTTCTGCTTTGGAATAGGAATCGTAAAGTTTCCTTTAGAAGATGCTTTTTTCTTATAAATTTTCTTTCCAATTTTTACCTTAACTAAGTATTTTTTCTTTGTTTTTCCTTTAATCTTTGTTGTCGTGTCATACACTGTGTTGACTTTTAATTTCTTACTCGCTGCATCGACATTTGTTTGAATCATGGTCATTGAAAAAAACAATGCCGTTGCAACTACTATACTTTTCTTAATCTTTCTCATATTGTTTTCCCCCATTTCTTTTAATTTATTACTTATATTTTTTACAACTTTATTCTATCATATCAGGTGTCCTATAAAAAGTACTTTGAAATGGCACTAAATTCCAACGGCTCCATTCAATAAACAAGAGACTTAAAAGTCCAGCTATTCCAATTATCATAAACCATTTACCGACTTTATGCATTATCATTTCTCGATTTTGCATCTCCATCACCTCTTAAATATTATATCATATATTTTTTTAATATGCATAAATTTATTTTTGAATAGCACATCATCATCTTCTTTTCTGTTTTATAACATCAAGAATGTTATCTATCGTACTTTCTTCATATCCTGCCAACCACAACCATGTTTTTTTCTGCTTTTCTGACATATCAATGTCTCCTATCACTTCATTCATCTTATCAAGATTTCTTTGGGTCATTTTTCTTAATTCTGATGATCCTTCAATTTCTTCTCGTACAGTATTTGTATAATCTGAAATTTTCAACATATCTTTCACCTCTCTTTTATGTTCATTCTCTTTGTAATCAGTTTTCATAATAAATCCTACGATTTGGGGAACAAAAGAAAATAGAATGCACTTTCCAACAACTAGGCATCCTATAAATAACAGTACTGGTTGAAAGCTAATCACCAGATTCTTTATCATTATTCTGTCAAAAATACAGTATAACAATTTCAACAGGATGTATATTATAGGTCCATTAATACAAATTATTATCCATTTCGACAAAAATTCTTCTAAAAACTTATCTTCTTTTTTATTCATATTAATTTATCCTCGTAATATTTTCTAAATAGGTAGGAACTGCAAAATAAGTTCTTTCTTTATGTAACTGCATTGCATCCATTCCAAAACTATATGTTTCGCTTACCTGAACAATTTTTTCATCATTCAATTGATTGCCAAGTTCCTTTAAGTGATCATTTATTTTACTTTTATGATCCTGAATCCCCTGACTCTTAATTCCTATTAATAATTCGTCCATTGGAATTTCTTTTTCGAAGTCTGTCAGATCAATCTGCAAATTCAAATAAAATTTACGAATAATCTCTTCTTTATTTTTCTTCTGATCATCACTTTGTTTTATTACTTTGTTATGAACTTTATTCTTCCTTTTCTGCTTTTTATTGTTATTACCGTCTGTTTTATTGCTCCAAATTTCCCAAAAAGGTCCACCTGCATCTGCTATTTTAGAATTCTGTATAATAAAAGCAAGATCATATGTTTTTTGTGATCTTACCCTACTTCCAACATCTGCCACTTCAACCATACCTTTTTTATTTATTGTTAATAATGATATAAAATGGCCACCATTTGTAAAATATCCTGGTCCCATCAATCCCACAACCATATGCCCGGATCTTAAAGCTCTTTCAATCTCCTTTTCATTTTTATAGAGTCCTCTGCATTGCAAATTCCAGTGACTTGCCATCGCAGGGATCGCACTATGCAGTGAACCGGAAGAAGAATAATATCCTTCTTTTTTAGCCCATCCTGCAACAGTCACTGGACTTACAAACTTATGCGTTAAATTAGAAATACAGACTGCAACCGCTGTCGGTCCACAGCCTGCTGATCGTAATGACAAATTATTGTTATTCCAAATAGAATCTGTTTGATTAAAATATATATAATCTCCTATATATTCTTTTTGATTTTTTTGTTTTTTTATGATTTCATTTTTGGAATCAACGTTTTTTTCAGCAATCTTTTTTTTCTTATATCTTTCTTTTGATTTTGGTCTTTTCCTTCTGCTTGAAGTTTTATCTTTTTTATGTTTCTTTGAAATTGTTACCTTATTTTCTACCTTCGTTGTGTTATTTTTTAATTCTGATTGATTCTGTTCTGTTGTTACTTCTTCTGTTGTTGATATTATAGCTGTTTCTGTTGTTGCTTCTGTCACAACATTCTCTTCTGCAGCAATTATATCTACATCACAAAAAGCCATCATTCCGGCAAAAAACGTAGCCATTGCTATTGTCATTACTCTTCTTCTCATTTTATCCCTCAGTTCAATTCTGATAATACATTTCCAATGCTTTCTCAATAATCTTATCTATTTCATCTTGTTTCTGTTCTGGTTTAAAATATTTGTTTAATACCTTTTTACTTACTTTAATTGAAGTTTTTTTCGGCTTTACCTTTACTTCTTCAGAAATTTTTCCATTTAAGATTTCAAACAATGTTTTATCATTTAGATGTTGTCTTTCTGACACCGTCTTGATTTTTTCAGACATTTTCTTATCAATTTTTACATCATTTTCTTTTATATAATCTGCAATTAGATCCTGATAAATAGTAGAAATAAATGAAAGATCCACGGCTACCTTTACTCCAATCTTCCCATTATCTAATGCCTCTTTTAATTTATCAGTTAATTGATAAATTCTTAAATATCGCTGAATAGAACTTCGACTTAAGTTAAATTCTTCATCTACACTCTTGGTAAGATCATCTGGATTTAAATCTGTCCTTCTTCCCTGTCGTTTTAAAACCTCATTCCTCCGATAGATCAATTCAGCTTTTTCAGATTGTTTCATTTTTTCGAATCCATGTTGCAAATTTGAATCCATAAATAACAACTCTGCTGTATCATCATCCAAATCATCATTGATCAAACATGGTACTGTATTCAATCCTGCCAGTAATGCCGCATCTCTTCGATGGTGTCCCAGGATAATTTCATATTCATCATTTTCATTAAGTGGACGAACAACTAAAGGCTGAATGATTCCATTGATTTTTACAGATTCTACAAGATCTTCTAAATCCTGTTTCGAATATCTGTTTTCTCCTAAATTTCCTTTATGATAATCTTTGAGGTGACTGATTTTTAATTCAGTCACCTTATCTTTTGTATCTTCATTAAAATCTTGCGGTAATCCAAACATTTCTCCTAATGGTTTTAATCTTTCTGTCATTTCTGTCATTTTGCTAATACCTCCTGAGCCAATTTCTTATATGCAATAGCTGCATCTGAATTTTTTTCAAACCCTGCAACCAACTCATGCTTACTGAGCGATTTCCCCACTGCAATTCTTTCTGGAATCTGACTATCAAATATATTTAAACTTTCATAAGCATCTCTAACCATCTTGATAATCTGTCCAGATAAGTTGTTTCTCTTATCTACTCTAGTAATCAAAATTCCATCTATTTTTAGACTAGGATTCAATTTTCGTTTCGTCATTGCTACTGATCTTAATAATAATTCCATACCTTTCGCGGACAAATATTCTGCTTCTACTGGAATAATCACACTATCCGCGGCAGTTAATGCATTAATTGTTAACATTCCAAGTGATGGTCCACAATCAATTAGAATATAATCATAGTCTTTCTTATATTTTGCTAATACAGTTTTTAAAATCTGTTCTCTACAAGTGGCGTTAATTAGAAAAAGCTCCGTAGAAGCCAACACAATACTTCCAGGGAGCAAATCCATTCCATATATATTAATCATAATATCTTCTTTATTTAGTAAGTCTCTATCCTCAATTTCTAACTGCATCAAATCTGCAATCGATGGAATATTTTCATCAAATTGCCCTAATGCAATAGTCAATGATGACTGCGGATCAAAATCAACTAGTAAAACCTTATTTCCTGCCTTTTCCAATTCTGCCCCCAAATTTAATGTTGTCGTCGTTTTAGCAACTCCGCCTTTCTGGTTTACAATTGCGATTGTTCTCTCTTTCATAGTGATTCTCCTTTTATATTTATTTAATTTATAATTACTAACATATTTGAAAAAGGTCAGGGAATTCAATCATATGGGGATTAAAATACTCATCTATTATGAGTATGGATCGTATAAATAAATTAAAAGAATTATAAATAAAATAAATAATTATGATTGAATCCCTTGACCAGAGGGGATGCCCGTATATGGCCGATAGCACAGCCCAAAATTTAGGTACTAAAAAAGGCACATATCTTATTGATATGTGCCTTAGTGTCAGAACCTAAGATGACTATTATGAATACAAACTTTCTTCAACAAACTTCACTTTAATTCTGTTGAAGTTTGTGTTCTAGTTTGCGTTTGTACAATATAAAATTTTGTTGAAATTTAGATGAAGATTTAATTCTTCACCATTTAATAAGCTACGATATATAGCGATAAATTACGATACTTTTGAAGTTTCTATAATTTCTTCAACAAACTTATTTTAGTCGCGAAAAAACTCCATTTTATACGGTTCTCTATGAAAGTTCGCAAAAGATTTTGCTCAAAAGGTTTATTTTAACTGTGCAGCAACCTCAGCCGCAAAGTCTTCTTCTTTCTTTTCAATACCTTCACCAGTTTCAAAACGAACGAATCCTTTGATTGTAACATTAGCTCCGTTTGCTTTAGCAACCTGTTCTACGTATTTTCCAACTGCCTGTTTTCCGTCTTCAGCTTTAACATAAGCCTGATCTAACAGACATACTTCTTTTAATTCTTTGTTCAGACGTCCAACGATCATCTTTTCGATGATGTTTTCTGGTTTGTCTGGGTTTTCGTTCATAGCCTGAACTTTTAAGATTTCTGTTTCATGCTCGATGTAATCTTTAGAAACTTCATCTCTGCTTGTGTATTTTGGAGAAATAGCTGCAACCTGCATTGCTACGTTTTTAGCCATCTCTTTGATCTCGTCGTTAACTACGTCTGTAGCAACTTCTACTAATACACCGATCTTACCACCAGCGTGGATGTAAGATGCAACAAATCCGTCTGCTGCAGATACTTTAGCGAATCTACGGATGTTTAAGTTCTCTCCGATAACAGCGATCTTACCATCTAATGCTTCTTTTACAGTTTTTCCAGCTTCTGCTTTAGATTCTTCTGCTAAGAATCCTTCGATATCAGCTGCTTTTGTTGTAAGAGCCTGATCAGCTACTTCTGCTACATATGTTCTGAATGTATCATTCTTAGCTACGAAGTCTGTTTCAGAGTTAACTTCAACGATTGCTGCTTCTTTTGCATCTTCAGATACTGCTACTGCAACAAGTCCTTCAGCTGCGATACGTCCAGCTTTCTTTGCTGCTTTTGCAAGACCGTTTTCTCTTAAAAATTCAACTGCTGCGTCCATGTCTCCTTCTGTCTTTGTAAGAGCTTTCTTACAATCCATCATTCCGGCACCAGTCATTTCTCTTAATTCTTTTACCATTGCTGCTGTGATAGCCATGATTCTTTTTCCTCCTAAATTGAAAGTGTGAATAAATTATTCAGCGTCTTCTGCAACTTCTTCAGAGTCTGCATCGATTCCCTGGTTTGCTTCGATAACTGCATCAGCCATAGCAGATGTGATCAGTTTTACTGCACGGATCGCATCATCGTTTCCTGGGATGATATAATCTAATTCTTCAGGATCGCTGTTTGTATCTGCGATTCCAACAAGAGGAATTCCTAAAGTATGTGCTTCCTGTACACAGATGCTTTCTTTCTTAGGGTCTACAACGAAGATCATGTCTGGAAGTCCACCCATTTCTTCGATTCCACCTAAGTTCTTCTGTAATTTGTCTTTTTCTTTGTTAAGTTCTAAAACTTCTCTCTTTGGAAGTACGTCAAATGTTCCGTCTTCTTCCATCTCTTTGATCTTTTTCAGTCTAGCGATTCTAGATTCGATTGTCTTGAAGTTAGTCATCATTCCACCTAACCATCTCTGGTTTACGTAGAACATTCCGCAACGTTCTGCTTCAGCCTGAATAGAATCCTGAGCCTGTTTCTTTGTTCCTACGAACAGAATCTTTCCACCCTGTGCTACACAATCTTTTACTGCGTTGTAAGCATCGTCAACCATTCCTACAGATTTCTGTAAGTCGATGATATGGATACCATTACGCTCTGTGTAGATGTATGGTGCCATTTTAGGGTTCCATCTTCTTGTCTGATGTCCGAAATGTACACCTGCTTCAAGTAACTGTTTCATTGAAATAACGCTCATTTTAAATCTCCTTTAGTTTTTGCTTCCGCTATTTTCATCGTTCTGACAAACCTCTTGGGCACTTACCAGAATTCCAATAGCGTGTTTATTTTTACCTATGACAGTATATCAAACCTTGTCCTTCTTTGCAAGAACTTTTTCTTTAATTCTAAAAGAATTAATCAAGCTTTGTGATCTCGTCAAATATAAAGTCATTCACTACCTTAATATATGTTCCCTTCATACCAGAGGATCTTGTCTCAACAACTCCGGCACTTTCTAGTTTCCTTAGTGCGTTTACGACAACGGATCTTGTGATTCCGAATCTGTCTGCGATCTTACTTGCAACTAAGACTCCTTCATTGCCTTCTAATTCTTCTAAGATATGGATCACTGCTTTGTGTTCTGTGAAGGATAACGTACTGATCGCGGAATCAACGATTCCTTTCTTTCTTCGTTCCTGTTCCACTTCTTCGCTTACAGATCTTAACATTTCAAGTCCGACAACGGTTGTTCCATATTCCGCTAAGATAATATCATCAATGGAATAATTTTCTCTCTGGCGGTACATAAATAATGTTCCGAATCTCTCTCCTGCGATATCGATCGGTGCGATGATCGCATAGTAATCATCAACGTCTGACTCAAATCCCAGTGTGGAAAGGCTGACATTTTCATTGGTGGAAAGAATCGTTAATAGTCTTTCATTTAGTGAAAAATCAACATAATCTTTAACATTTCCTGAGATCAGCTGATGAAGCACTTCGATGTGGTCTGCTTCATTTTTACCTAAGATCTTTCCTTTTTTACTGATGACAAGGACGTTTGAATTCATTACTTCTGTCAGAACTTTACAGATATCGTTAAATACAACTTTCTGTGAATTGTTATTATGAAGTAATTTATTGATCTTTCTTGTTTTATCTAGTAATTGTATACTACTCATCTATATTTTTTCTCCTTATTTTGACACTGACTCCCCAGAAGTCTCTTTCTCTTTTGCATCTTCTGGCATGCTGCATACGAATCCACATTCCTTGCTAGAGCATACAAGCTTCTTACCTTTTTCGATCATATAGCTTCCGCATTTTTCACATTTGACTGTGGATGGTTTCTGCCATGACATAAATTCACATTCCGGATTATTTTCACATCCGTAATATTTTCTTCCTTTTTTCGTTTTCTTTAAGACAACTTCTCCGCCGCACATTGGGCATGGGATTCCGACTTTTTCAAAATGTGGTTTTGTATTTCTGCATTCTGGGAATCCAGGGCATGCAAGGAATTTCCCGTATGGTCCGTACTTCACGACCATATTTCTTCCACATTCATCGCAGATAACGTCTGTGACTTCGTCTTCGATCTTGATCTTCTCTAATTCTTTTTCTGCATTCTTCACTGCGATCTCAAAGTCTGGGTAGAAATTTTCAATGACGGATTTCCAATGGACTTTACCTTCTTCTACCATATCAAGCAGACCTTCCATCATCGCTGTGAAATTCACATCGACGATACTTGCAAATGCTTTCTTCATCATGTTGTTGACTGCTTCTCCAAGCTCTGTGACATATAAGTTCTTCTTTTCTTTGACAACATAACGTCTTGCTGTGATCGTTGAGATCGTTGGTGCGTAAGTACTTGGACGTCCAATTCCAAACTCTTCTAGTGTCTTAACTAAAGATGCTTCTGTATAATGAGCTGGTGGCTGTGTAAAATGCTGTTTTGGTTCTAAATCATTCAATGTAAGTTGGGTATCTTCATCGATGGATTTTAACATTACATTTCCTTCGGATTTCTCATTGTTAATGTTATATACAGATAGGAATCCATCGAAGGCAATCTTGCTTGCGGATGCATTAAAACGATAATCTCCAGCAGCGATCTTTACAGATGTATTCTCATATTTGGCTGGTGCCATACGGCTTGCCATGAAACGGTTCCAGATCAGCTGGTATAAACGGAACTGATCTCTTGATAGTTCATCTTTGATGCTTGCTGGTGAGTTTGTCATGTAGGTTGGTCGGATGGCTTCATGTGCATCCTGTACTTTCTTGTCGTCTTTCTTGGCAACAGTTCCTGCTCCAACGAACTCGGCTCCATAAGCTTCTTTGATGTATTCTTTCGCTGCTGCATCGGCTTCTACAGAGATACGTGTGGAGTCTGTACGTAAGTATGTGATCAGACCGACGGTTCCCTGTCCTTTGATATTGACACCTTCATATAACTGCTGTGCGATACGCATCGTTTTCTGTGGTGCGAAGTTTAACTTGCTGGATGCATCCTGCTGAAGAGTACTTGTCGTAAATGGAAGTGGGCTCTTCTTTAATCGTTCTGTGACTTTCACTCCTTCGACGGTGAATTCTTTTCCTTTTAAATAGGATAAGATCTCATTCATCTCTTCTTCGCTGTGGATCTCGATCTTCTGTTCTTTATTGCCAATCAGTTTGGCTTCTAATGGCTTTTTGCTTCCTTTGACATCTAATAAGGCTTCTAAGGACCAGTATTCCTGTGGAATAAACAGATTGATCTCTTCTTCTCTGTCACAGATCAGGCGTAGAGCTACGGACTGAACTCGTCCAGCACTTAAACCTCGTTTGATCTTTGCCCAGAGGATCGGACTGATCTGGTATCCTACGATTCGGTCCAGAACACGTCTTGCCTGCTGTGCATCGACTAAGTTCATATCGATGTCTCTTGCGTGTTTAATGGAGTCTTTGACAGCTGTTTTTGTGATCTCATTAAATGTGATTCGACTGTAGTTTTTGTTCTCCAGTTTTAATGCGTAATATAAATGCCATGAGATGGCTTCTCCTTCACGGTCCGGGTCAGTCGCGAGGTATACTTTGTCTGCTTTTTTTACCGCTTTACGAAGAGCTGCTAATACTTCACCCTTCCCACGGATCGTAATGTACTTTGGTTCAAAGTCATTCTCGATATCTATTCCTAAGGTACTCTTTGGCAGATCGCGAACATGCCCGTTGGACGCGATCACTTCGTAATTCCTGCCCAGGAACTTTTTGATTGTTTTGGCTTTCGCCGGTGATTCGACGATAACTAGATATTTTGGCATATAGTATTACCCCTTGTTTACATTTTTTTGATATATAAGTTCTGATGGATCTGTTTGATATATCCTTTCGCTTCTAATTGAAATAAAGCTTGGATCACTTCTTCATAAGAATCTTGGGATGTACTTAAGATCTCATCAATATATTTCGGTTTCAAACTCAACATATCATACACCCTTTTTTCTGCCTTTGCAAGAGATTTTACACTATGCTTTGGAAATTTTCGTGAAAATCCCGTGAATTCTGAAAATTCTGTTAAAATATCATCGACATTTTCAACTAATTTTGCTCCTTGTTTGATCAATCCATGACATCCTTGGCAATGTTTGTCTGTGATCATTCCGGGAACTGCGAACACTTCTTTGTTCTGATCAAGCCCGCAATCCGCCGTGATCAGCGATCCGCTCCTTGCTCTGGCTTCTGTGACGAGGATTCCATCACTTAATCCACTGATGATGCGGTTTCTTTCTGGAAAATGCCATTTGAGCGGTTCACTGCCTGGCGGGTACTCAGAAATAACTGTCTGATTCGCATACATGTCATAAAATAACTGAAAATTTTCTTTTGGGTAAATGAGATCGATCCCACATCCTAAAACCCCAACAGCCTGTCCTTTTTTGTCGATTATTTCACGGTGAACTGTCCCATCTACGCCCCTTGCGAGTCCACTTACAATCTGTACGCCTTGCTGAGCCAGCTCTTTTGCGAACTTTTTTGAGATTTCGAATCCATAAGTTGTCGGATATCTTGATCCAACAATCGCTATTGACAGTTCTTTTTCTTCATATGGCTGACCTTTTTGAAAAATCCCATACGGAGCATCGTAGATCTTTCTTAATCGATTCGGGTAAGCAGCTTCTTTTTGAATGATAAAACGGATATTTTCTCGATGCAGAGCTTCATAGCCTTTCTTGATCGCTGTTTCATCTCTTGAATGAACGAAACGATCATATTCAAGTTGTGTCATGTGTTCTTTTAAGATTGCTGGGTTGATCTTATAGAGTTCTTTTGGATGAATGAAGATATCCATCAATTCTTTTTGCTTCTTGATCGGCAATCGGACTTTGCCGCATAGCCAGTACCAATATAATTTATCTTCCATATTCAAGCACCTCTTTGATAAATCCTGTATTTCTGAAGGTCATGGCTTCCATCAGGTGGATTGGTTTGATCTCTGATTCATTTTCCATAAGCATGATCGTCAGTGCTACTTTTAAAATCTTATCCATTCCTCGCCTTGTGATCTTGCCAGATCGATAGGCGATATCTAAAATCTCTTTGCATTCTTTGGATAAATGAAGGAGCTTGTTTAACTGTATGTGGCTTAAATGGCTGGTATCACTGCATTGATAGTTTTTTAATAACTTTTTTTCTCTTTGGATGGTTGTTTCGATGCGTTCTTTGATCTGATCGGATGTTTCTTGACTCTCTTTTTGTATCTTCTGTGTATCAGCCTCTTTTTTACTTAGACATAGGACCATGTCAAAACGGTCTAAGATCGGACCGGACAATTTCTTTAGATAACGCTTTTTTTCATGATAAGTGCATCGACAAATGCCATCTTCCAATCCATAACCGCAAGGACATGGATTCATGGTGGCGATCAGTTGAAAGTCTGCCGGAAACTTGTGGTAGATCCCATTTCTGGTGATATCGATCGTTCCATCTTCCAATGGCTGTCTGAGTGCTTCGATACATTCTGTTTTAAATTCCATAAATTCGTCCAGAAATAAAATGCCATGATGTGCTAATGTGATCTCTCCTGCCGTCGGCGTCTTGCCGCCTCCAAGGAATGCGGCTTTCGGGATCATTGGATGTGGCTGGCGAAATGGTCTGGTATCATCTTCTAAATACCGTGGAATTCCAGTGGCATCATAGATTGCCTGAACTTCCATCTTCTCTTCTTTTGATAGTTGTGGAAGAATGGTCGGGATCCTTCTGGCTGCCATTGTTTTTCCTGAACCTGGGGAACCAATGATCAATAGATGATGTCTTCCAGTGACCGCGATCTCCATCGCTCTTTTTAAATGTTGTTGTCCGATGATGTCACTGAAGTCTTCTTCTGACTCTTCCTTTTGATAAGTTGTTGCACTTCTGCAACTTTTTTGATGATATGTTCCATGAAAATAGTCCAGGACATCCTGTAAACTGTCCATAAATACCACTTCAATATCTTCAATCCCTCTTAGAGAATTCTCATCTTCACTTGCCGCAAAGAACTTGTGAATTCCTTGTTTTCTTGCTTCTAAAACGATCGGAAGGCAGTTTCCTACACCTCTGATCTTGCCGTTTAGTCCTAATTCTCCCATGATACAGATGTCATCTAACTTGCTTGCATCGATTAAATTCAGGCATCCTAAAAAGGCCACGGCGATTGGGAAATCGAACGCGGTTCCGTTCTTTCTTATATTGGCTGGGGATAAATTAACGGTGATCTTCATCGACGGTAAGGGATGGCCGATGGAGCGCAGTGCTGATGCAACCCGCTCTTTTGCTTCCATAGATTCTTTAGAAAGATAGCCTACCATTGTAAAATATGGCAGGCCGTTTCTGATCTCTACTTCTACGTGGATGAGCTTTCCGCTCACTCCACTGATGATTCCTGTGATTACTTCCTGATAAATAATACTCAACTCCTTCTCTTCTCAAAAAGGAAGCTGGTTTCAAAATGATATGGTTAGTTTATCACAAAAGTAATATTTTTACAATCTTGTTTATTCAAAACAATTGTGATTATTTTAATAATTTCTTTAATTCACTCATAAATGTGTTCACATCTTTGAATTCACGGTAAATGGCTGCAAATCTTACGTACGCAACTTCATTTAAATCCTTTAATTTGTCCATGACCATCTCTCCGATCACAGATGTTTCAACTTCTCTTGTTCCCATGTTATAGATCTTTGTCTCGATCTCATCGATCGCTGCTTCGATCTGCCCCATGGATACTGGGAGTTTGTGACAGGATTGTACGATTCCATTCCGGATCTTGTTTCGATCGTAGAGTTGTCGTGTCTTGTCTTTCTTGATGACACTCAACGGTTCTGTCTCTATCTTCTCATAAGTTGTAAAACGTTTTCCGCATTCGTCACATTGTCTTCTTCTACGGATCGCATTGTTGTCTTCTGCCGGTCTGGAATCTACGACTCTGGAATTCTCACTTCCACAATATGGGCATCTCATCTTCTTGTACCTCCGTGTTTTTACTGCTTGAAGTATATCATTTTTTCTGTAGAAAAGAAAGCTTTTCTTTTATTTCAGGCATTCTTTTTCGTTGATATCGACTAGAATCGTATCTCTGCCGATCCTTACAATGCATTTGTAGGGGATTTTGTAAACTTTATTCTTGCCAACGCATATGAGCATCTTCGTTGTTTTGGGAACGATCAGATAACAGATCTTACCCGTATGGATTTCAAATTCGAGGTCTAGAACAAAGCCTAAACATTCTCCTGTATTACAATTGATCACATCTTTTTGCCGAAGTTCGAGAAATTTCATGTCAGGAATCCTTTTTCTTCCTATTATAATAGTATTCTTTTTTTCCATGAATAGAAGCAGAAAAAAGCAGGAGATTCTGATCTCTCGAATCTCCTGCTTCTTTATTATTATAATGATATAAAGAAAGATTAAGCTTCTTTCTTTGGTGCTGGTTTCTTAGGAACTAATTTCTTTCCTGTAATGATTCCTTTTGGACATTTACCTGCACATAATCCACAACCTACACATTTATCATAATCGATCTGTGCGATGTTGTTTTCAACTTTGATCGCTCCAAGTTTACATACTTTTTCGCATGCTTTACATCCGATACATCCTGCTTTACATACAGACATAACGTTTTTACCGAATTCTTTAGAGCTGCACTGTACTCTTGTTTTCTTGTTTTCTGGTACAAGGTCGATCAATGCTTTTGGACATGTTTCTGCACATTTTCCACATCCTACACATGCTTCTTCATCGATGTGAGCGATTCCGTTCACGATAGAGATCGCATTTTCTGGACATACTGCTGCACAGCTTCCAAATCCCATACATCCAAATTCGCATCCTTTTGGTCCTGCACCTGGTACGTTCATCGCTTCGATACAGCTCTGAACTCCTGAGTACTGGTATTTATCAGATGCTTTTTCGCAAGTTCCGGCACATTTTACGAATGCGACTTTCTTCACGAATTCTCCTGCTTCTACACCCATGATCGCACTGATCTTCTCAGCTGCAGCTGCTCCACCAACTGGACAGCCGTTCACTGGTGCTTCTCCATTTGCGATTGCTTTTGCAAGTCCATCACAACCTGCGTATCCACAACCACCACAGTTATTTCCTGGAAGTTCTGCACGGATGGCTACTTCCTTCTCGTCTACAGGAACTTTAAATTTCTCTGAGGCAATTCCCAGTAAGATTGCGATAAGCAGACCGGTTCCTCCGACAACAACCATGGCAAGTAAAATTGCTGATATATTCATCTTCTTTACCTCCTAAATAAGTCCTGAGAATCCGAAGAATGCGATTGCCATTAATCCTGCTGTTAACAGTGTGATAGGCATTCCTTTGAAAGATTCTGGGATGTTGTTGTATTCCATCTTTTCACGGATACCAGCAAGGATAACGATAGCAATTAGGAATCCTAAAGAGATACCGATACCATTGACTACGCTGGCGATGAAACTATAGTCGTTCTGTACGTTTGTTAATGCTGTACCAAGAACTGCACAGTTTGTTGTGATCAGTGGAAGGAATACTCCCAGAGATTCATATAATGCTGGCATAGATTTCTTTAATACCATTTCTACGAACTGTACTAATGCTGCGATTACCAGGATAAATACGATCGTATTTAAGTATGTTAAATCTGTTGGTACTAATAAAAATGTATAAATTAAATTTGTAACTGCTGATGCGATAGTAATAACGAAGAGAACGGCTGCACCCATTCCGGCTGCTGTCTCAACTTTCTTAGAAACTCCAAGGAAAGGACATAAACCAAGGAACTGGCTTAATACGACGTTATTTACCAGCGCTGAACCGATGGCAATTAACAGTAAACTTTTCATCTTAATCCTCCTTATTTGTCATCTACAGTTGTATCAAAAAAGCTTCTGGAACCGCAAGCGCTGTTTCCGCAGTGAGCACAATCTCCGCATCCACCGCTCTGTACTTCTCCGGCTTTTTTAGGTTTTTTGCTCTTAACTTTATTCTGGATCGCTACTAAGCATGCAAGTACGAAGAATGCTCCAGGTGCCAGGATAAAGATTGTGATTGGTTCGTATGCAGATGGCATTACCTGCATTCCGAAGATCTGACCTGCTCCTAATAATTCACGGAATGCTCCTAAAATTGTTAAGGCTACAGTAAATCCAAGTCCCATTCCAAGTCCGTCAAAGAAGGAGTTGATCGGTCCGTTCTTTGCTGCAAAGGATTCTGCACGTCCAAGGATGATACAGTTTACTACGATCAGTGGGATGTATAATCCTAATGCGTCGTTAACTGCTGGAACATATCCCTGTAATAGGAACTGTACGATTGTTACCAGAGATGCGATAACTACGATATATCCTGGGATACGTACACGATCAGGGATGACATTTCTTAATGCGGAAATGATCATGTTAGAAAACATTAATACGGCTGTTGTTGAAAGTCCCATTCCTGCACCGTTGATCGCAGATGTTGTTACTGCTAATGTAGGACACATACCTAACATTAAGACGAAGGTAGGGTTTTCTTTTACGATACCATTAATCAATCGTTCCATTGGATTTGGTTTCATGTTTAATTACCTCCCTTCAGGCTCTTTGAATATGCAACACAGCTGTTAACTGCACTTGTGACAGCACGGCTAGTAATTGTTGCACCACTGATGGCATCTACTTTAGAATCGTCGTTCTTACCAGATCCATCTTTTACAACTTCAAATTTGTCTGCTTTTTTGTTTTTAAAGTTACTCTTGAATTCTGGTTCTTTGGCTTTCATACCTAAACCAGCTGTTTCGCTGATGGATAATGTTTCATAACCATTGACTGTTCCATCATCTCTAACACCTACAGATAAAGATACATCTCCACCGTATCCTTCTGGGTTTGTTACAGAGAATACGTATCCAAGTTCTTTTCCGTTTTTGTCAACTGCTTTTACAACTTCAGAAATCGTGTTCTGTCCAAGATCATTTTTCTTTAAGACAGCTGCTACGTCTTTCTGGTCTAATTTTACTGTATCGAATTTCGCTGCATCTTTGAATACGGCTTTGTAAGCTTCCTGTTTTGTCTTTTCTTCCTGTGCGGCGATCGGTGCTTTTGTTACATTATATACGATACCTAAAAGGAGTCCTGCAATTAATGTGATCACACATAATTTGATACAATCCATTACGAGATTCTTATTCATTGCTCTTACCTCCTTTTTTTACGATTCCAAATGGAGTTGGTACTGTCACTCTCTCGATCAGTGGAACTAATAAGTTTGCAATGATGATTGAGTAAGATACACCTTCTGCCATTGGTCCGAACAGACGGAATAATCCAGTTAAAATACCAAGAACGATCGCATAGATGATCTTTCCGTTCTTTGTAATTGGAGATGTTACGTAGTCTGTTGCCATGAAGATCGCACCTAACATTAATCCACCACTGAAGATCTGTGCTGCCATGTAAGATAGATCAAATCCATGACCACCGAAGATCAGTACGAAGATTGCTACAACTGCAACGTAAACACATGGGATGATCGGAGAGATGACTTTCTTAAATACTAAGTATGCTCCACCGATGATCAGTAATAATGCAGATGTTTCACCAATTGTTCCAGGAACGAATCCTAAGAATGATTTCATAACATCTACGCTTTTTCCCTGTTCCATAACAGCAAGTGGTGTTGCTGTTGTCACACCATCATATGTAAATGTTGTCATTCTTGCTGCAAATGAGATCATTAAGAAACATCTTGCACCAAGGGCTGGGTTCATAAAGTTCTGTCCCAATCCACCGAACACCTGTTTTACAACGATGATCGCGAAGATTCCACCAAGGATCGGCATCCAGAATGGTGCTCCTGATGGTAAGTTTAATGCAAGTAACAGTCCGGTCAATGCCGCACTTAAGTCACCTACAGTGATTGGCTGTTTCATAAGTTTCTGGTAAATATACTCAACGACAACACAGGTAGCAACAGAAATTGCAACTGTCAGTGCCGCAGATGCTCCAAAGATATAGATACCAAAAATTGTAGCGGGTAGTAATGCGATGATAACATCTAACATAATCTTTTGTGTTGAGCCATTATCTCTGACATGAGGGTTGGCTGACACATGATATAATGTTTCGCTCATATGTATCTCTCCTTTATTTCTTTCTACGGTTAGCTAATACCTGTTTACGACCTGTCTTCATGGACTGTGCAAGGTTACGTTTTGCTGGACATACAAATGAACAAGATCCACACTCAACGCATTCTGCTCCATAAAGTTTCTCAAACTCGTCAAACTGATTATGATCTGCTAATACAGATAATTTTGCTGGCATCAGCTTCTGTGGACAGACGCTCACACATCTTCCACAACGAATACAATTGCTTGGTTGGTTCGCAGCAACTTCATCTTTTGTGAATGCTAAGAAGCATGAGAATGTTTTGACAGCTGGTACATCTGTTGTAAACATTGCCATACCCATCATAGGTCCACCAGAAATGATCTTCTCAGGCTGTGTCTTAAATCCACCGGCTGCTTCGATCAGTTCCTGTACGTTTGTTCCTGTACGTACTTTAAAGTTGCTTGGATTCTTGATCGCATCTCCAGTAACTGTCACAACACGTTCGTATAATGGTTTACCATCTTTGACAGCTTCTTTGATCGCTACGATCGTAGCTACGTTATCTACGATGCATCCTGCATCTGCTGGTAACATGCTGGAGTTGATGCTTCTTCCTGTTGTTGCATAAATCAAAGAACGTTCTGCACCCTGTGGGTATTTTGTCTTTAATGTAGCAACGCTGATTCTTGCATCACCTTTTACTAATGCTTCTACTTTAGCAATTGCATCTTTTTTATTATCTTCAATACCAATGATACCTTTTGCTTTTGGGAACATATCAAGTACGATATTTAATCCTTCAATTAAAAGTTCTGGTGTCTCCATTAAGATGCGGTAGTCACCTGTGATATAAGGTTCACACTCCGCTCCATTTACGATGATATATTCGATCGCATCTGGATCTTTTGGCGCTAATTTCACATGTGTTGGGAATCCGGCTCCACCAAGTCCTACGATTCCAGCTTCTTTGATCGCTGCTAAAACATCATCTTTAGACATCTGATCATAAGGTTTTGCCTCAAAGGCAGCCTCTTTGAATTCTCCATCATTCTCAATTACGATAGAGTTAACTTTTGCTCCGGCTGGAGTCATTCTTGGCTCGATCGCCTTTACAGTTCCTGAAACAGAGCTGAAAATATTCGCGGATACAAATCCTCCAGCTTCTGCCACCTTCTGGCCTACTAACACCTGGTCTCCCTTGCTAACGATTGGCTGTGCAGGAGCACCGATGTGCTGACCTAAAGGTAAAACAACATCTCCTTTTGGCAGGTATTCGGTGATTGGTGAATTCTTTGCAAATTCTTTACCATCTGCCGGATGAACACCGCCGCTAAATGTAAACAATGCCATTTTAAGCCTTCCTTTCTTCTTTACATTTTTTTCCATTGCGAAAAAAAAGAGTTCTCATAAAATGAAAACTCCTTTGAACACAAGACTTATAATACCATAGTCTTTTTTATTTTTCAATGTTTTTTTAACAATTTCTTTGCATTTGCATACAAAATTCTATGTTTTTCTTCAGATTTTTTAAGATTCTGAAATAATTTACAATTCTGGCTTTTATATTCTATCATTTACGGATCTGTCCATTTCCATAAATAATAAATTTGCTGGTTGTCAGTGCATCTAATCCCATTGGTCCTCTAGCATGAATCTTCTGGGTACTGATTCCGATCTCTGCTCCAAATCCAAATTCAAATCCATCAGTAAATCTTGTGGATGCATTAACATAAACGGCTGCTGCATCGATCTGATTTAAGAATTCCTGTGCATTCTGGTAAGAATCTGTGACGATCGCTTCCGAATGCCCCGTATTGTAATGATTGATATGTGCCACTGCTTCGTCAAAGCTGTCGACAGTTTTCACAGAAATGATAGAATCTAAGTATTCTGTTCCCCAGTCTTCTTCTGTTGCAGGGATGACCTGGTCATTTAAAGCACAAACTCTCTCATCTCCACGTACCTGTACTCCTTTTTCTAATAAAGCATCGATGATCGCTGGACCGTGACTCTCCAAGATGTTCTTATGTAATACTAAAGATTCACATGTATTACATGTTCCAAGTCTCTGTGTCTTTGCATTGATGATGATGTTAACTGCCATGTCTTTCTGGGCAAATTCATCTACGTATACATGACAATTTCCTGTTCCTGTCTCGATCACTGGCACTGTAGAATTCTTTACAACACTCTGAATGAGTCCTGCACCACCTCTTGGGATCAGAACATCTAAGTATTCATTTAACTGCATCATCTTCGTAGCTGTCTCACGGCTTGTATCTGTCAGCAGCTGAATGCTGTATTTTGGCATATTGCAGGATTCTAGTGCACTCTGGATCACATTTGTGATCGCAAGATTTGAATTGATCGCATCACTTCCACCACGAAGAAGGCATGCATTTCCTGTCTTAAAACATAGTGCAAATGCATCTGCTGTTACGTTTGGTCTTGATTCGTAGATGATACCGACAACTCCTAATGGTACTGTTTTCTTACCGATCAAAAGTCCATTCGGTGTTTTCTGCATATGTTCTACAGAACCAATTGGATCATGTAGTTCAGCTACCTGACGAAGTCCTTCTGCCATTGCTTCAATACGGTCAGGATTCAGGGATAAGCGATCGATCAACGCCTCGCTCATATCATTGCTTTTTGCATTCTCTACATCTTTATAATTCTCACTTAAGATATATTCCTGATTCTGTACCAGACATTTGGCTGCTTCTCTTAATACTTCATTCTTATCTTCAATCCCTGCTTTTCCAAGAATTATCGATGCTTCTTTTGCCTGTTTTCCTAGTTGTTCCAACATTATAAATGCCTCCTTTTCGGTGCGGTTTGCATCTATCATCAATATGTTCTATCTAATCTGCTCTAGTTTAATCCTTTTGGTTTTAATGGAGTGATCGATCCATCTTCATTTTTAATACTTACATTATTAAGCTGCGCTCTTAAGTTTGCACGAACAGACTGGATGTATTCATGTCTTAATTTTCTCTGTTCTTCTTTCTGTTCTGGTGTTAACCCAATGGATTTATCCAGATTGTATAATTCATTAATTCTTTGAATATCTTTTTCTTTCATCTGTAATATTTCCTTTCTATATAATACATTGTTTTATCTTATTATGCCTTAAAATATGGGCGTTCTGTTAAATATTTCTTGAAATCAAAGTCTGGTCGTTTGTGTGCTAAGAATAATGTTCCGATCTCTTCTCCTGCAACAACTTTATTGACATTATTTAAATTATTGCTGTTTACGATCACCATATCTGCTCCAGCATCTGTTACGATATTGGCTGCTGCGATCTTCGTTTCCATTCCGCCAGTTCCGACCTTAGTTACAGCTCCTTTTGCCATTCTTCCGATCTTTTCATCTAAGACCGGTACTTCAGGAATCAGTTTGGCCAGTGGATTCTTGTGTGGATCATCCGTATAAAGTCCGTCAATATCTGTCAGGAGGATCAATAGATCACCTTGTACAACCGCAGTTACGACTGCAGATAAGGTATCATTGTCACCAAACTCGATCTCTTCTGTCGATACCGTATCGTTTTCATTTACGATCGGGATCACGCCGAGTTTTAGTAATTCTTCAAATGTATTCTTGGCGTTATATCTTCTCTCGTCATTGAGCATCGTCTCTTTTGTGATCAGAATCTGTGCAGATCCCTGATTGTATTCAGCAAACAGTTTCTGGTAGATCATCATTAACTGTCCCTGTCCTACAGCAGAACATGCCTGCTTCATCGGAAGGGATGTCGGACGGTTTTCTAATCCCAGGGCTTTAAATCCTACACCGATCGCTCCTGAAGATACCAGGATCACGTCTTTTCCGCTGTTATGTAAGTCTGTTAAAACACGGACTAATTTCTCTAATCGGAATAAATTGATGTTTCCTGTTGCTTTATGGATCAAAGAAGATGTACCTACTTTGACGATGATTCTTTGTTTATCTTTTAGTTTTTCACGATTATTCATTTTACATTCACTCCTTGAAAGGTATTTTACACTGTAACGAGGGCTTGTGCAACCTTAATTCCATCCATTGCCGCAGAAGTGATGCCGCCAGCAAAACCTGCTCCCTCTCCGCATGGGTAGATTCCTTTGATATTGCTCTCAAATCCTTGATCTCTCTCGATTCTTAACGGAGAAGATGTTCTTGCTTCAATTCCGCACAAAATCGTATCTTCTCGATTAAATCCTTTGATCTTTTTATCAAAATATTGCATTCCTTCCGAAATCGCTTCACTGACCGGTTCTGGAAGACAGTTTCTTAAGTTTCCAAAACTTGTCAATCCTTTGGTATTCGGTGTGATCTCGCCAAAGGATTCTGTAATCTTTCCTTCTCTGAAATCTTTTAATGTCTGAACCGGGATTCTTCCTTTTCCTTCGCTAAAAGCTTTTTCTTCCCATTTCTGCTGAAATCTTACGCCTGCTAATGCGTCATTTCCATCAAAATCCTCTGGTGTAACACTTGCGATGATCGCACTGTTGGAATTCTTTGCTGCTCGATCGTGATTGCTCATTCCATTGACCGTCAATCGTTCTGGCTCTGAAGACGCGTTGACCACGAAACCTCCCGGACACATACAGAAGGAATACACACTTCTTCCATTGTTTGCATGATATGTTAGTTTGTATGATGCAGCTGGAAGATCATATTGATCTGCTCCCTTTCCATACTGCGAATGGTCGATCATCTCACGCGGGTGTTCCACACGAAGTCCGATTGCAAAAGCTTTAGGATTCATTTCCAGATCACGATCTGATAAGACTTTAAATGTATCTCTGGCACTGTGTCCCGGTGCTAAGATCGCTGTTTCTGTTTTAATTTCTTCTTTATCATTGATGATCAGCCCTGTTAATTTTCCATCCTGGATCACGAAATCTGTCACTTTCGCCTCAAAACGGACATCTCCGCCAAGAGATCTGATCTCTTCTCTGATCCCTGCAACGACATTTCTTAAAAGATCCGTTCCGATATGTGGTTTATTTTCATATAAGATCTCTTCTGGTGCACCATGTTCTACAAAAGTTTCTAAAACGAATCTATTCCTTCCGAATTTGTCTTTTACTAAGGTATTTAGTTTTCCGTCTGAAAATGTTCCTGCTCCTCCTTCTCCAAATTGTACATTGGATTCAGGATTCAGTTCACCACTCTCCCAGAAATGTTCTACATCTTTCATACGGTTTGTGACATCTTTCCCTCGTTCTAAGACGATCGGATGTAATCCGGCTCTTGCAAGCATCAGTGCTGCAAACAGACCTGCCGGTCCCATTCCGATCACAACCGGTGGATATTTAAATTCCCGCTGATTTTCTGGAAATTCAAACTTCTTTTCTTTTACTGCCATGATATTACGATTCTTGTTCTTTTTGAGGAATTTCTCTTCTTGACCCTTACCTAATGTCACATCAACTGCATACACATAAGATAATTCTTCTTTTTTCCTCGCATCAATAGACCGTTTTACGATCTTGTATTGTTTATATTCTGTATTATGTAATGCTTTTTTTATCTTCTTCTCAAGTGCTGCCTCTTTGTGATCGATCGGCAGCTTGATCTGGTTGATTCTTATCATTGTCTTCCTATCTGGCTTGCAGCGATGTATCCAGATGTAAATGCCCACTGAAGGTTGTACCCTCCGCATGTTCCATCGACATCTAGTAATTCACCGACAACATAAAGCCCTTCTAATAACTTTGATTCTAATGTTCCTTGTATGATTTCTTTTGTGGATACGCCTCCGGCTGTTACCTGTGCCATATCATATCCTTTATATCCTTTGATCTCAACTTCAAAGTGTTGGATCATATCTAAGATCCTGTTAAGATCTTTCCTGGATATCTGAGCAACTGGTTTTCTTGGATCAATCTTTAATCTCAGTAAGATTGCATATACCAGTTTTTTATTTAAAAATCCCTGGAAGAATTCTTCGACTGTCTTATAATTGCAGCTCTTTAAGAATACTTCTGTTGTTTCTTCTAAGGTTACCATCTGTGGCATGAGATTTAAATAGATTTTTACTTTTTTCTTTCTTCTTAATGCTTCGATCGCAAAATGACTGATCTGGAAAATCGGGATCCCTGAAACCCCATATTTTGTAAACTGAACTTCTCCATGTTCTTTGGCGATCAATTCATTATTCGCGTAGACGCTGACATTACTGACATTTCGAACTCCCGAGGTGTCTTTTAAATATTTTCCTTCTGCTTCTAATCCTACCAAAGACGGGAATGTATCCGTGATCTTATGATGAAAGTCTTTGGCAAGCTTGTATCCACTTCCGTTGCTTCCTAAGTTTGGCTGTGCACATCCACCAGTTGCAAGGATCAGATTGCTTGACTGAAAACATTTGTCATTTCCATAGACATAAAATGTGGACTTACGTTTCTCTGCTTTCGTGACTTCAAATTCTGTCAGAATATCCACGTGCAGATGCTTTAATTTCTGTGTCAATGTGTCAACAACAGTTGCTGCCTGCAAAGATGCAGGATAATAATACCCATTTTGCTCTGTCACAAGCATTCCGAGAGATTCAAAGAACTGAATGAGATCTTCTAATCCAAATTCCTCGATCATCGGATAAGCAAAGGAAGATCTCTGCCCTCTGTAGCAATTCTCGTCCATGTAGGCATTTGACAGGTTGCATCTTCCATTTCCCGTTGCTAATATTTTCTTTCCTAATTTATCCATCCGTTCAAGCAAGAGGACTTTCTTATGATGACTAGCTGCTGTGATCGCTGCCATCATACCGGAAGCCCCTGCTCCAACGATGATCACATCATATTTCATTCGTTATTTTTCTCCAAATTTTTATTTTAACTACTGTATGATTCCAGAAAATGATATACTTCTTCTCTGTTTTCAAAGATAAAATTCTCTTTCAGCATATTTTTGATGTCTGCTGGCAGATTCTCTTTCTTCATATCTGTATATTCAAAAACTTCTTTGGTCTTATTGTTGATCACAGCCAGACTTCCATCAAGAATCTTCAGACTGTACGTCGCCTTGACTTTCTTGACTGCTTTGGTCTGTTTTTTTTCAGCTGTTGTTGTTATCTGAGAACGAACTTCCTTGAGGTTGTCCTTCTTTTCATTTGCTGAGAATGCAAGATAACACATACAGATGCACAAAACTGTGATCACAACCATATATATCATCAAAAATCGATTGATCTTCTTCATAATGCAACCCTCCTTTGGCTATATTGTTACCAAAGATAAGGGAATTTATACAAAAAGCCCAAATCATAGCAGATCTGGACTTTTTCTTCCTTTTATAAATGGAAGCCCTTACGATCCTTACAGCAAATGTAATTTCTTTGCTAATCTGACGATCAGATTTCCTTTTGGAATCTTAGTAAGTTCTTCTTCTGTAAATACTCTTAACTTAATGATCGCTGCAAAATAGATCAGTGCTCCAACTGGCACTGCAATGATCACGCAGACCGCAAAGCATACTCGCCCGAATGGAAGAACGCTTTGAACCGCATACTGAATCAGAAAACAGACAACACCCATCACTGCTGCACTTAATGCAGGCTTGATAAATGTCTTTGTGATCTCTTGATGAAAACCTGTGTATTTCTTGATGGAGTGTGCATTTAACAGACACATCACAAGGGAAAATGCCATAGTCGCAAATACCAATCCATATGTTTTACAATCTGTGTATGTTAATAAAAGCCATAATACAACGATATTGACCACAACGGAAATCGCAGAATGTCTGACTGGCACTCTCATCTTTCCCATTCCCTGTAAGATACCATTTGTCAACGTTGACAGGCAGTAGAAAATAACGGAAACTGCACCGATCCGAAGCATGGCAGCTCCTAATCCCTTAGCATATGTTGCACCGAAGATCAATCCATTGATCGAACTATTTAACACACCTAGTCCAACCGCACATGGGATCGCAATCATCATCGTAAAACGTATCGCCATCTGGATACTGTCGTTCATATCGTCCTTCTTGCCTAACGCATAAGCTGCAGAAACATTTGGCACGATCGCATTGGAAAGTGCAGATGCCATCGCAACTGGAACGTTGATCAGCACGTTATACTGACTGCTGAACAGTCCATAAAATCCTGAAACTACTTTCGCCGTAATTCCTTTTCCTACTAAGATATTACTAAAGATCGTCTGGTCGATCGTTGCACTACAGTTATAGATTGCTGTACTAAAGATAACCGGTGTGATCGTTAATAATAAGATCTTTAAGATATTTCCATAAGATTCAATATATTTTGTACGGTCATGTTTCATCTGAATCTTGACCTTTGGCTGGTATGCACGATAAATGATAAAGCAGAATATCAATCCTGTTAAAACACCGACTCCTGTACCGATCGCACTACCTGCTGCCCCATGTCTTGCGATCTCATATGTGATCTTATTTGATGGCAGATATGGTAAGATCAGTACATATGCCATCAAAATACTAAAGATCGCATTCAAGATCTGCTCAATGATCTGGGAAATGGATGTTGGCACCATGGTATTATGTCCTTGAAAATATCCTCTAAGCACTCCAAGAATTCCAGAGAAAAAGATCGTTGGGGAAATGACCTGAAGGGCAAGTGTTGCACCTTTCTGATGTCCGACAAAGGTTGGTGCTCCAAAATATGCGATCATGGACGCGATACCTCCAACGACAACTGCATAAACTAATGCTCCATAGAAGATTCTCTGAGCATTGATATATTCTTTCTTCGCGAGTCTTGCAGAAATTGATTTGGATACCGCAAGTGGAATACTAAAGGATGCGATCAGCAGAATGATATTGTAGATATTATATGCATAAGAATAGTATCCCATACCTTCTTCGCCGATGATCCCAAACAGTGGACTACGATATAATAATCCGATCACACGGCAGACAATGGATGCTGCGGCTAAGATCATTCCTTGCATTAAAAATGAGTTTTTGCTGCTTTTACTCATACTAAACCTCTTTCATCTCTTGTATATTTCGTCTTTGTCAAAATCTCTTCCTGACGTTTTTCCATATCTTTTCGTTCTTCCTCTTCCATATGGTCATATCCAAACAGATGTAACATACTGTGAGCGATCAAAAAGGCATATTCTCTCTCCCTGCTGTGTCCATAATTCTCAGCCTGTTCCCATACCTTGTCCATGGAGATCACGATATCTCCAAGCAGAAATTCACCACTCTCCGGATCAAATGCCATCGGATCTTCTTCAATCTTTGAGAAATCCGCTGGTTCTTCATATTCTGCCATTGGAAAAGACAGTACGTCTGTTGGCCGGTCGATTTCTCTTTGTTCTTTGTTGATCGCATGAATCGTTTCATTATCGGTTAGCATTAAATTCACTTCGCACTCATAAGGGCAGTCCACATAATCAATCGCTGCATCGATCACTTCATGTGCGATCTTCTCATAAGGGATATTGATCTCCCCTTCGTATTCATTCTCGATTATAATACTCATAACATTCCTATCTTCTGTTCTTTTTGTTATTGTTATTCTTATTCTTTTTCGCAGATCTGGCTGCTTCATATTGATCATATGCTGCAACGATCTTCTGTACTAATGGATGTCTGACAACGTCCTTATTGGTAAGCTCACAGACCCCGATCTCCTTAACTTTTCTTAACACTCTTAGAGATTCTTCTAATCCTGAAATACTGTCAAATGGCAAGTCTTTCTGTGTTAAGTCACCCGTGATGATCGCTTTGGACCCAAATCCAATACGTGTTAAGAACATCTTCATCTGAGCAGGTGTCGTATTCTGTGCCTCATCTAAGATAATGTATGCATTATCCAGTGTACGTCCTCTCATGTAAGCCAATGGAGCGACTTCGATCAAGCCTTTCTCCATATTCTTCATAAATGCGTCAGCCCCAAGGATCTCATATAATGCATCATATAATGGTCTTAAATATGGATCAACTTTACTCTGTAGATCTCCAGGCAAGAAACCTAGCTTCTCTCCTGCCTCAATCGCTGGTCTTGTTAAAATGATACGGCTGACTTCATCATTCTTAAATGCTGTGATTGCCATTGCCATTGCAAGATATGTCTTACCAGTTCCTGCAGGACCGACTCCAAATGTGATCATCTTATTCTTGATCGCATCGACGTATTTTTGCTGTCCTAAAGTCTTTGGTTTGACTGCTTTGCCCTGGATCGTATGACAGATAACATCTTTATCAAGCTCCAAAAGACTTGGAGATTTCTCTTCCATTGATAACGATAACGCATAGTTTACATTCTGCTCTGTGATCACATTTCCTCGTTTGGATAATTCGAGTAGTTCATCGATCACGGAGATCGCATGATTGACTGCCTGCTGTGTTCCAATACATTTTAAATGGTCATCTCTCAGGATCAGACTCACATGCAGTGTTTTTTCGATTTTCTTCATATAGGCATCAAACTGCCCGAATACATTCCCGCCATGTTCTGCCGGAAAATTCATTTCTATTTCAACTGGATTCATCTAATTCTCAGTCTCCTTCTTTGTGTATATTCCTTATGTATTCTACCATCTGTTACAAAGTTTTTCAACCTGAGTGGCAAAATCCATATGGCCTGATTCATAACTTTTATTTATTGCTGCGCTGTTGTTGGTGTGATCATTTCTTCTTGTTTCTTTGTTAATTTCTTGATATTTCGGATCTTTCCAACACTTTCTTCTTTGATGATCGATGCCTTAACTTCATATCGGTTGTTCTTTTTTTTATAATTTCCTTCACAGTGAACGATCTTTGCTCCTGCTTTTGCTTTCTTCATAAGATATCGTTCCAGCTGTTTTTTTAATTTTAACTGTGCTTCTTTTTTTGTCAAGATTTTCTTCTTTGGCCTGTATCTTTCAGTTATCTGCATTGTGATCCCAATGGGCAGATAAAAAGATTTCCCTATCTTTAATGATCTTCTCTTTGTCATAACATTTGTATGATCCTGTCTTTTCTTTTCGGGAAAATCGAATTGATACTGTCCAAAATATAAATTTTTGATGCTCTTTTTCTTGCCTGTGATCAGCTTTTCGTAATATTCCATGGGAATTGAATTGTTGTACACCTCTTTAGTGCGCATCACGATCTCTCCGTCCGCTTTGATCTTATCCGTCTGTGTCACGGTAAAATCATCACTGTAGTAATAGATCAATCCAGAAATTAAAGTTGTTCCGCTTTTGACACTGTCCCCAACACTTACAAGCGGTGTTCCACTTTTGACCGCCATTTTTGTAATGATCCCTGATTTATTTGCCACGATATCACATGGTTTCTTTGGATTCTGCTTTGTTTTACGATCTAAAGTTTCTTTTATCTCAATATGCAGTCTTGTTCCCTGAATCGAACAGGATGCCCACGCAATCTCAGCATAATCTTCCCTCAGATGGTCTTCCAATGCATCACAGTCAATCTGGTATTTTAATGTTCCAATATGGTAGTAGTTATCCGTAACATACTTTAATATATCACTTTCTGAATATACTTCTCCTCCAGAAACTGTAATCTCCCATAAAAACTGACTCAGCGAAAGGATCATTAAACCGCACAAACACATGGAAAAAAATAATATTTTACGTTTTTTATGTTCTTTTAAGAAATATGGCAGTCCTTTTTGCCCTTGTAATGTAAGATCAACATTTGCTTTCTCTGCTAATGCTTCCAACATTTGATAAGAACTTCGTCTGATAAAAAACACATAGCCGTCTGATACTGGTTTTAATTCCCACAATACAAGATGATTTTTTGCACAGAGATTCAAAAAACGCTCTGTCTGATATCCTTTGACTTGAAAATACAGCCTTCCAAATATAAAGTGCAGAATTTTAAGCATTTCTCATGCTCCTTTCAAAGAATATCATACATATTCCAGCCTTTTGATCTTTCCTTTGATCTTCATTGATTCCTGTGAGTAAAAATCAACCTCCAGATCACATCCACAGATATTTAATACGACATGATTCCCCTGAATGGAGATCTTATTCTCATCATATGATACGATCCCCCTGTAATTTTCTATGTATGCTTCACAGTTTCCTGTCAAGGTTATAATGAAATCTCCAAACACCACATCTCTTGGAAGAGAAAGTCCTTTAGCAATCACTTCTTTTGGTTTCTTCTTCATGCAAAACTCCTTTTGTGGCATTTGGTTTAATATATGCCGAAAAAAAGCACCATATACCTGTTCCCAAGTAAATGATGCTTATCTTTTCAATCAAGTAAAAATTATTTAGATTTTCTCTTACGAGCCGCTTCAGACTTTTTCTTACGTCTTACGCTTGGCTTTTCGTAATGTTCTCTTTTACGAATCTCCTGCTGAATTCCTGCTTTTGCACAGTTTCTCTTGAATCTGCGAAGAGCGCTATCTAAAGATTCATTTTCTTTAACGATTACGTTTGACATTCTATTCCCGACCTCCCCTCCAGTCTTGTACTTGTGCATAGGACTGTTTGGGTTTTAATTTTTTGCACTAGATTAGTATATCACATTTTAGATTTTTGTCAACTATGAAATTTGACTTTCTAAAATTTCTTTTACTTTTGCTACTGCTTCTGGAATTCCGGCTGGATTCTTTCCTCCGGCCTGAGCCATATTTGGACGTCCTCCACCGCCGCCTCCAACGCATCCGGCGATCGCTTTGATCAGGTTTCCAGCGTGTGCTCCTGCTTTCTGTGCCTCGTCTGTTACCATGGCAACTAAGAATACTTTTCCGTCTTTCTGGGAAGCAAGGACAATAACACCTTCTCCTAATTTCTCTTTTAAGTTATCTCCAAGTTCACGAAGTCCATTCATATCAACGTCTTCTATAGAAGTTGCAAGAAGTTTCACTCCTTTTACTTCTTCTACCTGATCCATAACATCTCCCAGAGCGTCTTTTGCAAGTTTGCTCTTTAAGGATTCGTTTTCGCTCTTTAATTCTTTTACTTCTGCAAGAAGTGATTCAATTCTTGTCAGCAGTGTTGCTGGTGTAGCTTTTAATGCTTTGGCTGCTTCTTTTAATTCTTCTTCCTGCTTATGGTAGTAGTTAAATACTCCCTGATCTGTCACTGCTTCGATTCTTCGAACTCCTGATGCAACACCAGTTTCAGATAAAATCTTGAATGCTGTGATCGCTCCTGTATTCTTCACATGAGTACCACCACATAATTCTACAGAGAAATCTCCCATGGATACAACACGTACTTCGTCTCCGTATTTCTCTCCAAACAGTGCCATAGCTCCTGTTTTCTTAGCTTCTTCCATAGACATAATTTTTGTCACAACTGGAAGATCCTGAGCGATCTTTTCGTTGACGATCTTCTCAACTCTTGCGATCTCATCATCAGATAACGGTGAGAAATGTGTAAAGTCGAATCTTAAATGTTCCGCATTATTTAAAGATCCTGCCTGCTCTACATGAGTTCCAAGCACTTCTCTTAATGCTTTCTGTAATAAATGAGTTGCACTATGGTTCTTTGCACCTAATGCTCTGTTCTTCTCATTCACTGTAAAGACCGCTTTGTCTCCTACGTTGAATGTTCCTTCGACTACATGTCCAACATGTCCAAACTTACCACCGGATAATTTAATGACATCTTCTACTTCAAAAGATGCATCTCCACTGATGATCACTCCTTTATCCGCTTCCTGACCACCACTTGTAGCATAGAATGCTGTCTGGTCAGCGACGATCGTTCCTTTATCTCCTTTGTTCAGAGTTGAAACAACTTCTGTCTCTGTTGTCATAGCTGTGATCTCACCTTCACAAGTAAGTTCATCGTATCCAACGAATTTTGTTGTCATGGCTGGATCTAACTGTTCGTATACAGTTGCATCTGCACCCATGTAGTTTGTTGTCTTTCTTGCAGCTCTGGCAGTCTCTCTCTGAACCTGCATTTCCTTTTCAAAGCCTTCTTTATCTACAGTAAATCCCTTTTCTTCTAAGATCTCGATCGTCAGATCTAATGGGAATCCATATGTGTCATATAATTTGAACGCATCTGCACCAGCAAGTTCTTTGCTGCCTTTCTCGTTCATAGCTTTTTCCATATCTGCTAAGATAGACAGTCCCTGATCGATTGTCTTGTTGAACTGTTTTTCTTCCTGAGATAAATGATTGAAGATAAATTCTGCTTTCTCTTCTAATTCTGGATATCCATCCTTGGATTCACGGATCACGACTTTACTGATATCTGTTAAGAACAGGTGATCGATTCCTAATAATCTTCCATGTCTTGCTGCACGGCGGATCAAACGGCGAAGTACATATCCACGTCCTTCGTTGGATGGTGTAATACCATCAGACAACATAAATGTAGCAGAACGAATATGGTCTGTGATCACACGGATCGATACGTCTGTCTCGTGGTCTGTACCATAAGTAACTCCTGCAACTTTACAGATCTCATCGCGGATCGCTTTGATAGAATCTACGTCGAAGATAGAATCTACTTCCTGTACAACGACTGCAAGACGTTCCAGTCCCATACCTGTATCAATGTTCTTATTCTCTAATTCTGTATAATGGTTGTGTCCATCATTCTCAAACTGTGTAAATACATTGTTCCATACTTCCATATAACGGTCGCAGTCACATCCTACCGTACAGTCTGGGCTTCCACATCCATATTTCTCTCCACGGTCATAGTAGATCTCTGAACATGGTCCACAAGGTCCTGCCCCATGCTCCCAGAAGTTGTCTTCTTTTCCAAAACGGAAGATTCTCTCTGGTGCGATTCCGATCTCTTTCTCCCAGATCTCGAATGCTTCATCATCATCTTCGTATACAGATGGATATAATCTGTCAGGATCTAATCCAATCACTTTTGTTAAAAATTCCCAAGACCATGCGATCGCTTCATGTTTGAAGTAATCTCCAAAAGAGAAGTTTCCTAACATCTCAAAGAATGTACCATGTCTTGCTGTCTTACCAACATTCTCAATATCTCCTGTACGAATACACTTCTGACATGTTGTCACTCTTGTTCTTGGTGGTACTTCCTGTCCTGTGAAATAAGGTTTCAGTGGTGCCATACCAGCGTTGATCAGTAATAAACTGTTATCATTCTTTGGCACGAGTGAAAAACTCTTTAATGCTAAATGTCCTTTACTTTCGAAAAACTCAAGATACATCTTCCTGAGTTCGTTGACTCCATATGCTCTCAACGTTTCATCCTCCTAGTGTCGTTTCATTATATTTAAGAAGACCTTGCCTTTACGGCTTTTTAGCTGCATGAGCCTGTATTCTCATGCAGCTAAATGATCTTCTCTTAATCATGTATGATCTTATGATTCTTTCTTCTTTGCCTTCGCACGACCGACTCCGAAATAAATTCCTGCCGCAGAGCATGCAAAAAGAATCGCAAACTTCAATACATAAGAGACTAATTCTGATAAAAATGCTGTCATAATCTTGCCTCCTTATCTTATAAAGTCGATTATACCAAATCGAACTTAGAAACACAAATATTTTCTCACAAAGATTACGTTCTTAATCTTCTTTTTCTAATAAATCTGTGTAGAAGCAAGAATAATTTCCTGTATGGCAGGCAGCCCCGATCTGTTTTACCTTAGCAAGTAAGGTGTCTCTGTCGCAGTCAATATATAAATCTTTGACATACTGATAATGTCCAGATGTCTCCCCTTTGATCCATAATTCATCACGGCTTCGGCTGTAATAAGTCATAATCCCTGTCTCGATCGTCTTATCATATGCTTCTTTTGTCATATATGCGACCATCAAAACTTCATTTGTCTTATGATCCTGTACAACAACGGTTAACATTCCGTCGCTGTTTAATTTGAATTCATCAAAACTCATCTTGCTGTTTAATGGTTTTGCCTCATTACTCATCTTATAAGGCTCCTTTCGTGGAAAGTACATCTGTGATCCTTGGATCCATGCTGGTTGCTTCATCCAAAGCTTTTGCAAATGCTTTAAATGCCGCTTCGATCATATGATGATTATTCTCTCCATGTAATTTCTTCAAATGAAGATTCATCATGCTGCCGTAAGATACTGCATAAAAGAATTCTCTTACCATCTCTGTGTCAAATTCTCCAACGCGATCAACCGTAAAATCACAATCCATCACAAAATATGGTCTTCCAGACAGATCGATCGCACATAACATTAATGTCTCATCCATTGGAAGCATGAAAGATCCATAACGTTTGATCCCTTTCTTATCTCCAACGGCCTGTCTGATTGCTTCTCCAAGTACGATTCCGACATCTTCGATCGTATGATGGCAGTCTACATAGAGATCTCCCTCAACTTCCACATCAAGATCAAAAAATCCGTGACGTGCAAATGCATTTAACATATGGTCAAAAAAACCGATCCCTGTATGGATATTTCCATTTCCGTTTCCATCAAGATCAATGGAAAGTTTGATCTTTGTCTCACTTGTATTTCTCTCAATTGATGCACTTCTACTCATATTTTTATCCTTCCTGGTTATCTTCAAATCTTACTTTCATGGAATTCGCATGTGCTGTCAGCTGTTCCTGATTTGCAAAGAATTCGATGTCTTTGTGTACTGGCTCTAAGGCTTCTCTTGAATAGTAGATGACACTTGATTTCTTGATGAAATCATCAACACTTAATGGAGAGAAGAATTTTGCTGTTCCATTTGTTGGAAGTACGTGGTTTGGTCCTGCAAAATAATCTCCTAAAGGCTCACAGCTGTATGCTCCGATAAAGATTGCTCCTGCATTCTTGATCCTTGTCATAACATCAAATGGATTTGCTGTCATGATCTCCATATGTTCAGACGCAATAGCGTTTGCCGTATCAATTGCTTCTTTCATATCGCTTGCAACAAGAATATATCCGAAGGAATCTAAAGATTTCTCCATGATCTCTTTTCTTGATAACTGATTTAAGAATCCGTCAATCTCATCAGATACTTTATGTGCTAATTCTTCGCTTGTTGTAACAAGGATTGCACTTGCCATCTCATCATGTTCTGCCTGGGAAAGTAAGTCTGCTGCCACATATCTTGGATTCGCTGTCTCATCGGCTAACACTAAGATCTCACTTGGTCCTGCAATGGAATCGATACTTACGTTTCCATAAACTGCTTTCTTGGCAAGAGCCACAAAAATGTTACCAGGTCCTACGATCTTGTCTACTTTTGGAATAGACTCTGTTCCAAATGCCATCGCTGCAATTGCCTGTGCTCCACCGACTTTATATACTTTTGTTGCTCCAGCTTCTTTCGCTGCAACTAATGTATTTGCTGTAACTTTTCCGTCTTTTCCAGGAGGTGTTGTCATGATGATATTTTTCACTCCTGCAACGTGTGCTGGAACAATGTTCATTAAAACAGAAGATGGATAAACTGCTTTTCCACCTGGTACATAGACACCACAAGTTTCCATTGGTGTTACTTTCTGTCCAAGCATTACTCCGTCTTCTCTTGTCTCAAACCAGCTCTTCTGAATCTGTTTTTCATGAAAATCACGAATATTCTTGATCGCTTTGCGGATAACTTTGATCAATTCATCGTCCACTTCTTCGTAAGCTTCCTTAATTTCTTCTTCTGTAACTAAAATATTGTCTGCGTTGATCTCCGCTTTATCAAACTGTGCTGTATAATCAAAGACAGCTTTATCTCCATTATCTCTGACATTTTTGATGATCGCATCGACTTTATCCTGAAAATCCCCATAGTTTGTAGGACTTCTCTTTAATAAATCTGATAAAATATTTGCAATGGAATCTTTGTTAACTTTTACTATTCTCATATTTCTCTCCTCCGGACTATTCTTTTTCATCCAAGATCTTCTTTAGTGCAACGATGATCTTGCTGATTCGTTCTTGTTCCATCTTCTGGCTTACCTGATTCACTACCATTCTTGCTGATAATGGGCAAACTTCTTCTAAGACTTCCAATCCATTTTCTTTTAAGGTTGTTCCTGTCTCAACGATATCGACGATCACCTCTGATAATCCAACGATCGGTGCAAGTTCAACAGATCCGTTTAACTTAACGATCTCTACTGTCTGTAATTTCTGATTATTGAAATATTCTTTGGCGATATGTGGGTATTTGGATGCCACACGGATGATCTCATTACTGTTTAAATATTTCTTCGCTTCTTTGGGTCCGCACACACACATCTTGCAAGCTCCAAATTTCAAGTCTAATACTTCGTATAGATTTCTTCCTTCTTCAAGGATCGTATCTTTTCCAACAACACCGATATCAGCTGCCCCATATTCCACGTAAGTTGGCACGTCACTTGCTTTGGATAAGAAAAATTTTAATTTTAATTCTTCGTTTACGAAGATTAATTTTCTTGTTTTCTCGTCTTTCATTTCCTCGCATGTGATTCCGATCTCTTCTAATAAAGCCATCGCTTTCTTTGCAAGGCGCCCTTTCGCCAGGGCAAATGTAATATATCTCATGGTCTTTTGTTTCCCTTCTTTTGCTCGATTTGTTGATTAGATGAAATAAAGAATTCCACCGAGGCGATGCTCTTTAGCAAATCTTTCATAGTCTGCTTTGCTGCACAGATCATTCTTTCTCTCTAAGATGACTTTCTTTCCTTCTTTTCTTAATTCTTCTGCTCGAAGGATCGCATCTTTCATTGTTGCTTCTTTATAAATGATCATTGTATCCATATGATCTGCTTCCATATGAATTCCCTGACGGCTTAATGCCATCATCAGCTCATCTAATACGATCGCAAATCCAACTGATGGGGCTTTCTTTCCGAACTGTTCGATCAGATTATCATATCGTCCACCTTTTAGAACTGCATCTCCTGTTCCATAAGTATAACCTTTGAAAATGATTCCTGTGTAATAATTATGCTTATTTAACATTCCAAGATCAAAACTTACATACTGCTCTTTGCCGTATAATTTTAAGATACCATATACATCGCGAAGTCTTTTGATCGCTTTCTTAGACTGTTCATTCTCAACCATTGCTTCTGCCTGATCTAAGATCGCTACATCTCCATTCAGTTCGTTAAAATGTAAAAATACATCTTTGATCTTATCAGACAGATCTAATGTCTCTACATATTCCATTAATCCAAAATAATTCTTATTTAAGATCAGCTCTCGAAGCTGTGTTTTGACTTCTTCATCTTTGATCGTCTGTGTCAATCCGTTGAAGAATTCAACTTCTCCGATAGAAAGTCTGAAATCAGTCAATCCAGCTGCCAGAAAACAATCAATTGCCATTGCAATAGATTCTGTATCTGCCTGTACAGACGCATCATTGACTAATTCTGCACCTAACTGGCATGTTTCTTTTAACTTCAACTGATAGCTTGAGTTATTTAAAAATACATTTCCTGCATAAGATAAACGGATTCCCATATTCTCTTCATTAAAATACTTTGCGATACAGCGTGCAATGGATGGTGTGACATCCGGACGAAGAACTAAGGTATTTCCTTCTCTATCGAAGAATTTAAACATCTCCCTTGCGGATACGGTTCCTTTTTCACTGTTAAATACATCAAAGAATTCAAATCCTGGAGTTCTGATCCCTTCATATCCGTAAGATGCAAAGACTTTGTTTAATTTTGCTTTCAGCTTACTTCGCTGTCCATATTCTGTTCCATATACATCTCTGACACCTTCTGGTGTGTGGACTCTCTTTTTATTCATATTTTTGCCGCTCCTTGATACTTTATCGAATTAAAGTGCTACTTAGGTAGCACATCAAATTATCTGTATTTTACCAATCCTTAACTTATTTGTCAACCTCGTTCACTCTAATTCATCTTTTGATATGTTACATGAAATTCCTACAACTGAGAAATAACTTCTTCGATCACCTGATCCATGATCTCTACCGGATCATATACAAGGTCCACGCTGCAATATTCACAAATATCCTCTAATGCTCCAAAAATCCATGGATTTCTTGCTTTGATCGTCTTCATTCTTCCATTCTGCTGCACAAAACTGATAAAGAATCCTAATGTTCTGCTGATCTCATCATCACCCTCTTCTAAAATATCCATTGTGATCACACCGCCATCGGTATTATCATATGCCATAAATAAAAGTGGATTCTTTGGACGCTCCCCTTCTTCTTCCCCTTCTACCATAACTGGAAGATAAGTAAAATCTAAAATCACTTCAAGATCGATTTGTTTTTGATTCTTTAATTCATCTTTTAATTCCTGATCTTCTAACATCACTGACGGAAATTCTTTTTCAGCTTCTGGTATCTCTTTTACAAACATTTCCCAAGTATCATTTTCAGTATTATAACGGCGAACGATACCTTCTGCCTGTTCGATCTCTGGGTTTAATTCTCCCTGTCTGACTGCTTCCACTACCATATACAGGTTCTCATAAGTTTCTATAAGAAGTGCAACTTCATCTTCATCTAACTGATATGGTTTGTAACCTTTCTTATAAGAAACAAAGTAAATCCAGTCACTGATCGTCTTAAAACGAATATCTAATTCATCGATAACTTTTCTTTGTTCATCTGGCACATTCATCATGCTTCCCCAGAAACATGTAAGACTTGAATGTTCATCCATCAGATACTGTGCTGGAAGATCCCCTTCTTCACTTCCAAGGATCATATAGAAATCTCCTAAGCCTTCAACTCCATCAAAGACTGCAATTCCTCTTTCTCCGCTGAATTTTCCCATCACACTGCAAAATACAGGTTCTTCTCTGTCTTTTAGCTGAATGGTTACAAGTTGTGTGTCACCAAGGTAATTCCAAGGCTCTAATTTGTCTAGTTTTAATGTAATGTCGTATAACTGCTTCCATGCATTCTTTGACGCTTCTTTTCTCAATGACTTGTCCTCCATAGATTATTTTATTGTACACTTAATATTCATTATAATAAGAAATGATTTTAATTACAACAAAATCCCGACTATCTTTCTATGATTTGTGAATTTGATCGTTTTTTCTTTATACTTTTTCGAATTTCTGATATAATTGTTTGACGGATTTATCTTATTATTTTAAATTAGATAACTGATTTTATTACCAGGAGGTATTTATCATGGCATTCGACGGATTTGTCATTTCAAATATTATATCAGAACTTAATAAACAGATCATTGGTGGCAGAATCTATAAGATTTATCAGCCAGAGGCCGACGAGATCACGCTTGTGATCAAAAAAGAGAGATTGACAACAAGACTTCATCTCTCAGCCAGTGCTTCTCTTCCTCTTGTCTATTTATCGAAAGAAGGAAAAGCAAACCCTATGCAGGCTCCAAATTTCTGCATGCTGCTTCGTAAACATATCAGCAGTGGAAGGATCATTTCGATCACACAGCCTGACTTTGAGCGTATTATCGAAATTAAGATTGAGCATCTGGATGAGCTTGGAGATGTCTGTCAGAAACGTCTGATCGTTGAAATCATGGGAAAACACAGTAATATCATTTTTGTAAACAGTGATGATGTGATCTTAGATAGTATCAAGCACATCTCTGCAAATATCAGTTCTGTCAGAGAGGTTTTACCTGGACGTACTTACACATTTCCACCGTCTAAAGGGAAACATCCTTTAGCAAGTCTGACTACGGAGAATTTTTATCAGCATATCATCACCAAACCACTGAATCTTTGTAAAGCACTTTATACTTCCATCACAGGTATGAGTCCTTTAATTGCAAATGAACTTTGTTATCGTGCAGGGCTCGATGGGAATGCATCTACTGATTCTTTGACCGATGATAGTGCTGCTGGATTATATGGCCAGCTTGTAAAATTAAATGCTCTTGTAGAAGATGAGGCATATCAGCCAAATATCATTTATTCTGGGGAAGAACCTAAGGAATTTTCTTGTATTCCTTTAACTTCTTATCCTGACTGTACAGAGAAAACATATGATTCTATTTTTGACGTGCTGATCGGGTATTATTCTGAGAAGGAAAAATATACAAGAATGAAGCAGAAATCTTCTGACCTTCGTAAGATTGTGCAGACTGCTCTTGAGAGGACAAGCAAGAAATATGATCTGCAGCTTCGTCAGTTAAAGGATACCGAGAAACGTGAGAAATTCAAAGTTTATGGAGAACTTACACAGACATATGGATATGGACTAGAGCCAAATGCAAAATCTTTAACTTGCATGAATTATTACACAAACGAAGAGATTACGATCCCTCTTGATCCAACAAAGACTCCTTTGGAGAATTCCAAAAAGTTTTTTGCAAAATATAATAAGCTAAAACGTACTTATGAAGCTCTTTCTGAGCTTGTCGTTGAGACAAAAGCTGATCTTGATCATCTCGATTCGATCTCTACTGCTCTTTCTTTATCCGAAGATGAGAAAGACCTGCAGCTGATCAAAGATGAACTTTCTGATTATGGTTATATTAAGAGCCACGGAAAGAAAAAGGGAAAGAAACAGGCAAAATCCAAACCATTACATTTTGTCTCTTCTGATGGTTTCCATATGTATGTTGGAAAAAATAACTATCAGAATGATGAATTAAGTTTTAAGTTTGCAAATGGCGGGGACTGGTGGTTCCATGCAAAGAATATGGCTGGGTCCCATGTTATTGTACGAAAGGAACAAGCGGAGACTCTTCCAGATGCTACCTTTGAAGAAGCTGGCCGCCTTGCAGCTTATTATTCCAAGGGGCGTCAGGCACCGAAGGTTGAGATTGATTATGTTCAGAGAAAAGAACTAAGAAAGCCGCCAAAGGCAAAACCTGGATTTGTCATTTATCATACAAACTATTCTATGATGTGTGTTCCGAATATTGATGGAATTGAAATTGTTGAATAGACAGTTGTATTTATAATGCCAAAAGAGGCGACCGAAATATTTTCGGCCGCCTCTTTTCATATGATTATATGAGTTAAGAAAAAAGGTTGTTAATTTGATTTTTGGTTGATTTTATTGATATTATTTCGACTACATTGCTTCGTAGATTGCTACGACATCATCTAAAATCTTTTCATCTGTGATTCCAGATACTTCTTTTAATGCTGCTTTTACTCCGTTTGCTTTGATCTTATCCTGTAATTCTACGCTCTGTGGATCTTCAGCATTATCATATTTTAATGCTGCTGCCATTCCTGCTAATAATGCATCCACTGGAAGACCATATTCTAATGCTGTCATTGTTGGTTTTGTTAAACGATCTGTTGCACTTAATTTTCTTAATGGTTCTCTACCTACACGAGCTGTATCATCTACAAGGTATGGGTTTTTGAAACGATTTAAGATCTTGTCGATGTATTTAAAGTGAGCATCTTTGTCAAATCCATATTTGTTGACTAATGCCATACCACTCTGCTGCATTGCTTTTTTTACAGTTTTAAAGATTTCTTCATCAGCAATACTTTCATCGATTGTTTTGAATCCTTTGTAGTTTCCAAGATATGCTGTGATGCAGTGTCCTGTGTTTAATGTAAATAATTTTCTTTCAATATATGCCATTAAGTTATCTGCAAGATTCATTCCTTCGATCTGTGGAACAGCTCCCTTAAAGGATGCTTCTTCGACATTCCATTCATAATAGTTTTCTACAACGACGTCGATTGGATTATCTAAACGTACTGGAGGCACGATTCTGTCTACAGAGCAGTCTGGGAATCCTACATATTTGTCTGCATATGCTTTTTCTTCGTCATTTAAGTTTCCATAAACAGCTTCTTTTAACTGAGAACTTGCTTTGACTGCATTTTCGCAAGCAATGATGTTTAAGTATTCTTCAGAACCATTTTCTTTTCTTGCTTTGATTCCTTCTGCGATAGATGGAGCGATGATCGGAAGAATTCTTACTCCAACGGCTGTTGTGATGATCTCAGCCTCTTTTACTTCATCGATCAGTTCAGGTTTTGTTGAATTTACTCCGCTGATATCTGTGATCACGATCTCGCTGCTTTCTACGTCTTTTACAAAAATTGTATATTTCTTATCTTCGTTGATCTTATCAATGATTTCCTGATTTACATCTGCGAATACTACATGATATCCTGCTTTGCTTAACAGTCCACCGATAAATCCACGTCCAATATTTCCTGCTCCAAACTGAATTGCTTTCTTCATTTTCTTCACTCCTAAAATTAAAATATAAATCTATAAGTATATATCTTAGGTATTTAATAAGCGAGAAGAATTTCCCGCTTATTAAATTGACCTTTTTTTGTTTAAATCTTATTTAAACATTTCCATGATTTCGTCAACATTTTCTGTTGTTTTTAACTGTTCTAATCTTTCAGGATCTTCGATGATCTCAGAGATCTTAGCTAATAATCCAAGATGTTCATCACCGATTCCAGCAATACCAAAGACTAACTGAGCTTTTTCTCCATCAAAGTCTACACCTTCTGGATACTGAAGCATTACGATACCAGTTTTCTGTACTTTCTTCTTGGCATCTCCTGTTCCGTGAGGAATTGCTACACCTAATCCCATGTATGTTGTAACTGTTTCTTCACGTTTTACCATAGCGTCAATATAACCTTCTTCAACATATCCAAGTTCATTTAACAGTTTTCCTGCTGCTTTGATCGCTTCGAATTTGTCGACTGGTTTTAATCCTGTTTTGATTCCTTCTTCTACAAGGATCTTTGCATTTCCAGTAACTACTGGTGTTTCAACTTCTTCAACAGCTGCAGCTGTCTGTGCTGATGCATCAACTTTTGCTGTCATCTGTTCATATAATCCATCTAAGTTTGGATCCTGTAAGAAGTTATTGATGATAACTAACTGTGCCTGTGGTGCAGATTTTCTGGCTCTGTCTGCTAAGACTGCCTGAACAACTGCGATATCACAATCCGCTGGGATGTTATCTACTGATGTATTGATCACTGTAAGATCTGGGCGCTGTGCTTTCACACGATTTCTGAATTTTGTAGCTCCCATTGCAGATGATCCCATTCCTGCGTCACATGCAAATACGATCTTCTTAACTTTATCTGCGTCTTTCTTCTCTCCTGGGTCAACTGTGATTCCTTTAGATTCTGCTTTCTTTGCTGCCATATCGTCCTGTGCATCTTCAAGACTCTTACCATCTGACATACGAATGATAGGTGATGCGATCAAGAATGATACTACAGTTGCGATCAGTACACCTAAGATCGTTAATGGAATCTGGCTCTTTGGTGACATTGATAAATAAGCGATGATTGATCCTGGTGAAGATGGTCCAATAAGTCCGCATTTTGTAAATGTGAAGAATGTGATCGCACAAATGTTACCAACGATCGGAGCGATGATCACGATTGGGTTCATCAGGATATATGGGAAGTAAATCTCATGAATACCACCGAAGAAATGAATGATGATCGCACCTGGTGCAGATGATTTTGTTACTTTGTCTTTAGAGAATACTGCATATGCTAATAATACTCCAAGTCCTGGTCCTGGGTTTGCCTCTAACATGTACATGATAGATTTACCAGCTTCTTTTGCCTGTTCAATACCAATTGGTGTAAAGATACCATGGTTGATCGCGTTATTTAAGAATAATACTTTGGCAGGTTCGATAAAGATTGCTGCTAAAGGTATTAATTTTGCTTTTACAAGTACGTTAACTCCTGCTGTTAACACTGCTAATACGGTTGACATAAATGGTCCGATGATAAAGTATCCAATGATCGCTACGATCATTCCTAAAATACCAACAGAGAAGTTATTGATCAACATCTCAAATCCGGCTGGCATATGTCCGTCCATTGCTTTATCAAATTTCTTGATGACCCATCCTGCAAATGGTCCCATAACCATGGCTCCCATTAACATTGGCTGTCCATCAAATCCACCAACTCCGGCGATACAACCCATGACTGCGATTGCACCCATAACTCCTCCACGGTCTCCACCGACCTGTTTACCACCTGTGTAGGCGATTAGCATTGGTAATAAGAATGTTAACATGTATGGCTGAATTGATGCTAACTTCGCATTTGGAATCCATCCATCTGCGATAAATAATGCTGTAATGAATCCCCATGCAATGAATGCTCCGATATTAGGCATTACCATTGCACTTAAAAATTTACCGAATTTTTGTAATCCATTTTTCATTTACAATATCCTCCTTTTGTTTTTATCTTCTCTTCATTTTATTTTCGTAATAGTTACCAAGACTTGTTTCAAGTTCTGCCTCGACTGCATTTCTGTTTTTGTCAAATAAGTAAGTGATGATCTGGTCTTTCTCGGCTAATGCTCCGCTTATTTCACTCATAACTTCGCGATAAACCTTACTTCCATCTCCCTGTGGAACAAGCATCAAGATCGCACCCTTGATTGGCTGCCCATCTTCAATGATCTCATCATTTAAATAGACAAAACCAAATCTGCAATGTCTGATGCCTTTTGTTTCACAATGTAAAAATAATGCATTCATACTCGGAATAAATGTGCTTGCGATATTCTCGCGTTTGCTTAATGCAAAAGTGATCTCTGTTGCTGTCGTTTCATTTCGTGCAAATAATTCTCCTGCATATTCGATCAATTGTTTCTTATTCTTAATGTTTTCACCTGTTGATATTTTAATGTTATCTAATACCTGTAAGATCTCTTCTCCAAGAAGTGTCATATACTCGATGTCTTCTCTTCCAATCCTTTTGACTGGTTTTACAGTCTTTATGGGATTTTTTCTTTTCTTCTTGTCGATATTTTTGATCATGGCATTGATCATTTTCTTATCTGTCTCTGTTAAAATAGAGTTCACATAGACATTTGGAAATGTCAGATTTAATTTTGCTGTGGAAACGATAAAATCAATTCCCTCTTCGATCAGCTCCTCTTCCTTGATCTCTGCTGTCGAGATGATCTTTTGTACCATCAGCTGCGGAAATTCTTTCTTCAGATGAACGGCTAGCATATGGGATGTCCCAACTCCATGTGGGCAGGCAACATAAACAGATAACTTTTCTTCTTTATCTTTTTGCTGTTCAACCGCTACACAGAAGTATAATGCGATAAACCCCATCTCCCCTTCTGGGAGTTTTTTAATATGTAATTCTTCTTTTAAGAACTCACACGCTTTGATCGTTGCCGCATAAACTTTGGAATATTTTTCTTCTAAAAAATCAATGTATTGATTTTCTGTAAATACGCCTTGTTTCATTCGATTGATCGCTGGTTTCATATGATTACATAATCCATCGATCAACACCGCATTCTCAAAAAATTCCATTTCTAAAAGTATTTCCATCTCAGCAATGATCCGCATGACCAACTGCCTGACTTTAAAACTTTCTTCATCGATCTTATTCTCACTTTTGTTTTTCCAGATCTTCGCTGCCAAAAGCTGCATTGCTATGTTATATACTTCTCCTTGTGAGAGCTGATGTCCTTCAAAATTGCTTAACTTGCCTCCCAGCCATTTTGCAATCTGATATTCTGGTAAATGAGTGATCGATCTGACGTCTTTCTCTTCTTTGATCTCATGTCCCATTCTTACCCTGTTTTGTGTGATCAATAAATACAAGCTTAAATGCCTAATGGAATGGTCAGTATATTCTATATCTAACACTCCCTGCATATTTTTAATGATATCTCTTGTATCATCTAACACTTCTTGCGTAAGATTCGGAAACATTCGTTCTTTGAGTTTTTTCTCTTTATCAAACAATACTTTTAAGGAATGTCCTCTTAACTTTTGTCTCAATACCATTGTCACTGCCTGACGGTAATCTTCCTCTTTTCCTTCCCAGTAAATTCCCATTCCCGGTCTTCGGTAAAGAGTCAGATTATAGTGATCAAGCCATGTTTCAACCTCTTCCAGGTCGTTGCTTAATGTTGCATCCGAAATATGAAAAAGGGATGTAAAGTAAAAATATTTGAGTGGTTCGTTGATCGTTAACAGTTCAAGTAATATGATCATCTGGCGATCTGCTTTACTGTATACTGGCTTGTTCTCATCCATATCTACGAGTTCTTTAATATAGTTTCTTGTTTCTGCATCTTCATCCACATACATCCCGATTCTTGGTTTCTTGACTAGTTTAAAGTCATTCTCCTCAAACCATTCGTTGATGCGAGGCATTTCTCTTAATACGGTTCTTGAACTTAATTTCAGTTTTTCTGATATTGCCTGTATTGTAATTGGATCGTCAGCATTAAAAGCTGCTAACATCTCAATGATAAGTTTCTGTCTTTTTGTTAATCCGGATTTCTTAGACACTCTGTATCATCCCCTTTCACGTATTATTATATATACAATGGGTGGTTTGGACAAGCGATTGATATGATGGTTTTGACGACATTCAATAGTGACATTTTGTTGTCAGTATTTATAGTTTGTCAGTATTATTTCATGACATTATTTTCAAAACCCGCATAAATACGTGGGTTTCAACCCTTAGATATCAAAAGGGTATCAACTGAGGTATCAGATTTAAGTTAGATTTGTATCATAATTTTGATCTTAGGGTATCAAAACTGGTTATTTTACCTTGTAAGCTCTTGATAAAGCTTTCTTTTTGTACTCCATATTAGATATGTCGTAAGTATAGTTCTTGTTATTCACTTGAGAAGAATGTCCAAATAAAGACCCTGCAACAACAGCAGACATTCCATCGGTTCTAAGCTTAGAATTTAAAGTTCTTCTGATAGCATGTATGCTTTTCCTTGGTATCCCTGCTGCTGTACAACAACATACAACATTGCTTTGGATTAAAGAGTCATAGATTTTACCAATTTGATCCGTAAACACAAATTCTCCATAACAATTGTTTTTCATTTGTTCTTTCTTAACTTTAGCGAATAATCTTTTAATTGGAGGCGTGAGAGGAAACAATCTCTCTTTACTTGTTTTTGTGGCTGCAATATACCGCTGTCTGGTTTTTTTATTCATCTTCTCGCTGTGACGAATGACGATACAATCTAAATCATATCTAACATCTTCCCACATAAGTCCACAAAGTTCTCCTAATCGCATACCTGTATACATAGCTAATTCTATGGCATAAAGACACATGTTCATAGGATCTTTCTTTTGTCGTTTTTTTACCTCTTCAGCAAATTTTTCCCATTCTTCAGGAGATAAAACTCTTTGTTCTATTGGTTGTGCTATCTTACCACAGCGTTTCATAAAATCCTTAGTTTCTATAAATTCACAAGCATTTTCTTTAGTAAATTTCTTTCTTCGGGTATTTTTAAAAACTCCGCAGATATATCCTATTAATTTTTTTGCTGATGGTTCACCCAGGTTGTACTTTTTAATTTGATTTACAATGAATTCAATTATGTCATCTTCTGTGATATCTCGAATATCTTTTTGAGAGAATGGATTGTTTTGAAAATATTTCTCATAATCTCGCTCATAGTTGTATATAGTATTTTCTACTACACCAAATTTCTTTTTCTTCTCAACCCATTGTCCCCACCAATATTCAAATGTACAATTTTCCTGTTCTTCATAGTATCTAACAATTACATCTTCAATTGCTTCTCGTGTATTCCGCCTTCTGGGAACTCTACCTTTTTCTTCATCAGGAAGGTAGGTATGCCATTTGCCATCCTTACTTTCCCAAATACTATACGGATGCTGCTCTAAAATTTCTTTTCTTTTATTCATATTTACTGCATCCTGTATGTGCGATAAATCAATTATACCCTGCTCAATGGCGTAATTCAACATTTCACTATTCATTGATTCTGCCATGTAAAAACTCCTTTCTTGCATAAAAATAAGGAGAGTCAAACGACTCTCCCGGTTTCCTGTTACTTCTATCTAATTGTTTCTTTCTTTAATTTTATCTGTTAAGGTTACTGCTACCACAGGTGCTCCTAAGTAAGCACTCAAAGCTTCTCCAATCAAGTCATATCCCTCGTCTATCAGGACATGGTTTTCTGACATATCTCGTGTACCCTTAAATTCTTCTACTGTCATAGGAGTAGGAATATTTAATTTAAGTTCTGATGCTTTGTCTACTAAAAACCTAATCTGTAATTTATTCTGTACAATAATCGGATACTGTGTTGTTGCACTTGTGTAAAGCAGTTGTGTTGTTTTACCTTCTCCTCTTTCTTTAATTATAAGTGTTGTTGTGTTATTGTTTGTTGTCATATTAGTTCTCTCCAATTTTATTTTTGACAAGTCTATATACGCTTTGTTAAGTAGCTCTAATACTTTAGGAGGTGGAGAAAGCTCATCTCCTGATGGACGCAAAATTGCGATTTTACTACTCATTCATTCGCCTCCTTAAACAACTCTTCAGCATTGTCCAGCATATATTTACTGATCTTTTGATAACCTTCTGTATTCGTATTTTCGCTGAATCCTCTAAATTTACATCTTGCAGGATATGCTCTGATAATATTGCCTGTTTCGTCAGTTTCATAAACAATAGCCCATCCAAATGTATGTAGCATAGTATTAATCCACCATAGCATTCCACTTTCTTTAAACTCTTCCCAAGATTTTTCTTTTAACATATTTCTCCTTTACTATCCATAATAATACAAGCCCGCTAAAAATATTATGATTCCTAATATTACTGCAAATCTCTCTTTCCAATTTTTAAGCTCTATTGTAAATACAACTAATACAAACCATATGATTAGACATGTTAAGAATATTTCTCCAAGCATAATATCTATCGAATCCATTTGATCTCCTTTACTTGTGTCTATATTTCAAAGCAAGACGTTCACTTGATCCTTTTCTAATAATCCAAACATCATCATGATACATGTCATCTAATCGACTCTCTGAGAAAATATCTACCACATTCCCTTTTACTGCACTCCCTGTATCAACAGCCCAATAAATATCATGTCCAATAATAATCTTTGATCCTAAAGGAATCACATCGGGATCTACAGCAACTGTATAAAATCTGCTACTTCTGACTCCAAGAGCTGTTCTGTATCCCCAGTTGTCTTCCCCGATCCAATAATAGGTAATCTTAAATCGTCCCATATAGATTGGAGTATTCTCTCTCTTTTCTTTACGAATACGTTCTCTTCTAAGCTTCTCCTGTCGTTTCTTTTCAATAGCAATCCTTTTTTGTTCGTCTGCTTGCTTGCATTTATCATAGTGTTGATCAACGTCTGTAAGTGCTTCCTGAAGCATTTCTGGATGCTGCTCATCAGCGTTACAATTCTGTAAACCTAATCCTAATGTTATGTTTGCAGTTGCTAATAATCCTAAAGCTAATAATCTTTTTCTTAAAATAAAACCACTCCTTTACTTAATCTTCGTATACTGGTAACAATGGTGCCCAAGCTACAACATCTTCTGAATCAAATAAAACATTGTGCCATTCTTCTCCATCAAATCTGGCAATCTCTCTGAACTTTACGTCTCCGATCTTTACAGATACAAGAAACTCTTCTTCATAAAATACTCCTGTCAGCTCTGGCAACTTTTCTGTTACCGGTGTCCAATTAATCTCCATAAAATCCTCCTATTTACCACCATAAATCTCTAAAATGTTTTCCAAATAACTCTAATCCTTCTTGAATTCTCTCATTTGTTTTATCAATTTCATTTTTCCAATTCGGATCATCAAAATCGATTTCCAATCCTACACAATCTTCTTTCAATACCTTAAAAGAAAATAACATCTTGTCTAAAATCTCATTCCACTCATCAATTGTCTTAAATTCATGTGGAAACCCAATATTCTCTTTCTTAAATTTTTTTAGTCTTGGATATACGAATTTTGCTATCGTCCAATCTAATGACCAAGTCTCTCTTGGATCAAAATATTTATTGTGCTGCTTTAACCATTTCTTCCTTTGTCTTTTATTCATGATAAAATCCTCCAATCTAAAAAAGCCCCCTCAATTAAGAGAGGAGCTGATCAAAATTTAAATTCATCTTTTCTATGTGTTTTCCTAATACCTTTGTCGAATAACCAATTATTAAAATCACACCCAGTATTTGTAACGGCATACTTGAAAGATTTGACAATACACTTTAATCTCGTTGTACCAAATATGCTTTCAAATTTGTACCATTCAATAAAATATTTAATGATTCTAATTTTAATCACCTCATTCTTTATAAAATTACATCTACAATTCCATACTCAATTGCATCTTCAGCTCGTATATAAAAATCCTTTTTCTTAATTTTAATATCTTTCAGAAGCTTCTTTGTCATATTAGTCCTATCAGCTACATAATCTTCTATTTCTTTCTGTCGAGTATCTATAAGCTCTCTTTCTTCTACAAGATCCTGATATTTCCCTGCAATCCAACTGGACAGCTGATGGTAACAGAACATTGAATGTTTGTAACAATATCTTTTAGAGCCTGCCAAAAAGATTTTAAAACCTGCACTATAAGCATAGCCTGTACAGTATGTATGAATTGGTGTATTACTATTTAACATAATATCAATAAGCCCCCACATATTATCTACACTGCCACCATGAGAATTTATATACATTTTGATTGGCTCTCTTTTAAAATCTTTTTCCTTAGAGTCTTTTGCATCATCTGCATGAATTAATTCTAATAGATAAAATTGAATATAACTCATGGACTTCTCATCTATATCATCTCCTAAAAAGATTGTTCTTGTTGTTGTGTTAATGTGGCAATTATTTTGTGTTTGTAGCATCCTTTTCTCTCTCCTTAAATCTATTCTGTTGTACCTAAATCAATTCTTTTCTGGCATTGAGGGCAAATAATAAAGTTGCGAACAACATATTTGTTACAAAAATCTTCTCCTTGTATTGTAAAACCCATATGGCGAACATCTGTGTCTTGGTATTGGAGCAAAGCTTTGCAGTTACCACATTCAACTTGCCCTATGTTTCCTTGCTTAAGGATCTTAATCATTTGATCACCTCGCTCATAATCTGAAATAGTTCTCCATTCTTCATTGCATCAGTTAAAAAAGATCCTAAATTTTTAATTGTTTCTTCGTCTAAGCTATCTGTATGAGCTAGTGCAACACCTTTCGATTTGGCAGTTTCAAAGAAAATGGGATTTAAGTCATCGTAAGCCAACTGTTTAAATCTTTTCCTCTCCAGTGTTCGTGCTACATATTTAAACTTCTGATTCTCAGATATTACATTGCCGTACTTCAAATCTACTTGGTTAAACATATCTCTAATTCTAAATACAGGTTCTCTATTTTCGATAGCTAACAAATGTATTCCAAATTCCCTGTTAGTCATTTAATCACCTCTCCCATAATTGGACTAAAAACTTTAAGGGTTGCATCAGAAAAGCTTTCAAGGGGTCTCCCTATCACTGCTATTGCTGACCCATCCCCTGCGTAATAAACAGTAGCTAAATCATCACGAATTGATTGCTTAGCTTTTGTTTTCTGCAAAATATGAGACACATATTCAAATTTTTGTTTCTCTGTTAAATTATTCCCATATCTCTTGTCCACTTGGTCGTATAGTTCTTCAATTTTATCTTTAGGACATTCGTATTCCAAAAACATTAACCAAATTCTAGCTTCTCGAATGCTCATATTTTTGTTTACCCATTCTTCATTCATCCAATCACTCCTTTTAAATATGTGTAGAATTAGTTCTATGGCCCCATCGAAACTGATCATTCATTAATTGATCTGCTGTTATTATTAAATTGGCGCTTCGAGTGCCATCGAAGTTTAAAGAACGATAATGTGAAAAGAAATAGTTGACCTCATATATTCTTTCACAGAATATAGTGATATAGCATTCTTTTTCTTCTTCTGTAAGAGTATTCCCATATTGCTTATCTAATCGTTTGTATAGAGCTTGAAGCCCTCTTACTGTGACATTATATTTTGTTGTCAATGAAGCAATAAAAAATTGTCTTTGTAATGCTTTCCAGCTTAGGTTTATTTTGGTGCCTGTGGCATCTACTATTGTTCTTGTTGTTGTCATTCTGTTCACTCCTTTCTACATGAGAGTAATTCCATTTCTAGGATAAGATATCGTAAACTCCTGATTAAATTGATGTAGTAATTCGTTGTCATCAATAAAGCCTCTAGTACCGATGTAACTCCCTCTATATTTATGCTTATAATTACAATTGTTTTTACAGTAGTTAAGTACATAACTTTGCTTTTCTTTTTCACTAAGAGAATTACCATATTGATTATCTAAACCTTCAAGTAAAGATTCCATTTTCTCATTTGTAACAGCATACTCAATCTGAACCAACTTTTTAAAAATATTTCTAATTGAATGATTCGAATTCATCCTGTTCACTCCTCCTCATCAAAATGCAGAATACGGCTACTATTTAAATATTGATATAAGCGATCTTCGTCTTTTTGATATGTCGATTCAAAAATTGCCTTAGGAACAGCTACAATTCCAACGCCATATGTTTTTATAATGTAATCGCCTTTGTCTGCAGCTCCTTTCTCTGGATCTGCAAATACAATTGTTCCATCTTCTTCATTAGATAAAGATGTCATTATGTAACAAGATCTTCTCCTATCTTCATTAGAAGTATAGCAATAGTCTCTAAACCATTGTGGAATATATTCATCCCATTCATAGTCGTATTTATAACCACCGTTTGCATTTTTTATGAAGCCTGCTTCTCCTGCATGTCCAGTAAACTGAAAATACCTTATAGGAGAAATCTCATCTAAAACGGCTCTCACATATTTTTTCAACTGCTCAAAATCAAGTCTATTCCCATAAGTTGCTTTACATTTGTTTAACATAAATTGAATATCTCCTACTGAAACTCCGTAAAGCTCTGCGATTGTATAAATCCATCTTTCTTTAGATGTTTTTGACTCCATTTGGTCACCTTCCTTTTCTACCATTTCCATTTATTTTTTAAGCATCATAGATAGCATTGTATTATGCAATATTCATATAAAGCTATTTCATTTTTGTTATAACATTTTTCAAACAACTCTCTAGGAATTGCCATTATCCCACAAGGATCAATATTAACTATATAATCATCCTTGTCACAACCCTTCTTTACAGAATAGGAGAAACTAATATAGCCCATCTGAGTTCTTTTTTGATTGTGAATATACTCATGAATTTTACACCCATCTTCGTTATAAAATTTACGAAACCATTTAGGAACATCGGGTAGCCAGAATAAATTACTTCTTCTAAAACGAAAAACCCTTCCAGTAAATTGGAAATACTGGAAGGGATGATCAGCCTCAATGACTGCTCTTATATAATTTCTTTGTTGGTCTAAAGTAAGTAGGTTTCCATATTTTTTATGGCACTGATCTACGTATGAATCTACTTCTTCTGTTGATATTTTATGAAGCTTTGCCATTGCTTCTTTCCACAAGAGCTCGTCTGTTTGGCGATGAACAAAATTTATATCTATAATAGAATCACCTCTTTTCTATCCAATAGCATTAATAATAAAATACATAAGAACTGAAAAACATGTACTTACAGCCATTATTCTCCAACACATAGGGGCTCCCCATTTGTCATCAAATACTATATGTTGGAATGCTTTTATACTTCTTTTTTTTATAGCTTTCACTATCCCAGCAATTATCCAAATAATTATCTGAACACCAAAACACAAGGCAACAAAAACGCCACTTCGTCCTAAGATGGTTAAAATTTCTATTATGATTTTCTCCATAGTACTACCTCATTTTTCTTTAATGACTCCTGTACATTAATGACTCTCTGGTTGGTTGATCCTGCCCACGGGTAGGACATGTCCTTCAATTCATCAATGTACTGTCCATCTACGAGAACATCTGTATGGTATAAAACATTAAATCGTTTTAATTGATCAATGTCATGAAAATTAGGAAACCCCATATTTTCTATTGTATATCCACTGTATACCCAGATTTGTTTTTCTGGCATAAACTGTTTGACGAATTTACACAAGGCAAAAACGTCATCAATATTCTCTTTCGCCAATGGTTCACCACCAAGAATACTCAATCTTGCATATTGAGGCTTTGATAACTGATGCAATAGTTTCTCAATTTCTTTAAAAGTTAGTTCATTGCCACCATCAAAATCCCATGTTTCTTTGTTAAAACAATTCTTACAATGGAAATGACATCCTTGAACAAAGAGAGAGACACCAAGTCCCTCTCCATTACTAATATCCATTTTTCTTATTGCTGCGTATCTCATTGTTAAAACTCCTTATCGTCTAAATGATAAACTCGATCATGAATATCTCCATATCGTCCCTGATTGCCGCCATTTTTAGATGTGCCGACGTAGCCACAGCATCTAAAGGCTATATCCATTGTTGATCCATCCTCATTACCGCACTGAGGACATTTCCACTTGAGTGTCCCATCTTCATCAACCAGTGGAATATCACCAGAATAGCCACATTCTTCACAATAGCAGCTTTTTGTGTTAATTTCGGCATACATAATATGGTCATACATATATTTAATAACTTCTAATAGAGCACTTACATTATGTTCCATATTTGGTGTTTCAATATAGCTAATTGCACCACCAGGAGATAACTTTTGAAATTTAGATTCTATTCTAAGTTTTTCAAAAGCATCAATTTCTTCAAACACAGGGATATGATAGCTATTAGTAATATAATTCCTATCTCTTCCATCTAACTTTTCAAAAATATCATCACCGAATCTATTTTTTAAACATTTTGCAAATTTATATGTCGTTGATTCTAATGGGGTTCCATAAAGACTGTAATCAATATTCTCTGATTCTTTCCATTCGGTACATTTATCATTTAACTTTTGCATAATCTGTAAACCAAATTCCTCACCCTCTTTTTCAGAATGAGAATGTCCGGTCATAAATTTTACACACTCATATAGCCCCGCATACCCTAAAGAAATTGTTGAATATCCGTCAAAAAGTAACTTATCAATTGGCTCATGTTTTTTCAATCGACTATAAGCTCCATACTGCCATAAAACAGGAGCAACATCAGAGTTCGTTCCAAGTAGTCGTTGATGTCTGGCTTTTAAAGCTTTATGGCACAATTCTGTTCTCTCTTCGAATAGTTCCCAAAAAGTATCAAAATTTCCCGCAGATGAAAATGCAAGATCGGGAAGTGAAATAGTAACGACACCTTGGTTAAATCTTCCATAATATTTATGTTCTTTAGGATCATAATTTTTTGCGTTAGCAATATTGCCAATTCCTTTGTCTGTGAAACGATCAGGGGTTAAGAATGATCTGCATCCCATGCAAGTATAAACATCTCCTTTTAGCTCTTTCATAACCTTTTCAGAAATATAGTCTGGCACTAATCTTTTTGCAGAACATTTTGCTGCTAATTTTGTCAGATACCAGTACTCTGTAGATTCATCGCAATTATCGTCTTCTAGGACATAAATTAATTTTGGAAACGCTGGTGCAATAAATACACCATCTTCGTTTTTAACACCTTCTGTTCTTTGTACTATCATTTCTTCAATAAGCATGGCAAGATCTTTTTTCTCTTGTTCGTTTCTTGCTTCGTTTAAATACATAAAGATTGTAATAAAAGGTGATTGCCCGTTCGTTGTCATTAAAGTCACTAGCTGATATTGAATTGTTTGTACACCCTTTTTAATCTCTAAACGTAATCTATCGGATACAATCCTTCTTAATCGTTCTTCTTTGTCATCAACAACAATTCCTTCCCATTCTTTTTCAACTTCTGTTTGTATTTTCTTCCTACTAACTTCTACGAATGGAGCCAAATGAGCCAATGAAATACTCTGTCCACCATATTGAGAACTTGCAACCTGAGCAATAATTTGTGTTGATATGTTGCAGGCCGTTGAAAAAGAATGTGGTTTCTCGATCAATGTTTCACTAATCACTGTTCCATTCTGAAGCATGTCTTCTAAATTAATTAATCCACAATTGTGCATCTTTTGAATAAAATAATCTGTATCATGGAAATGAATAATCCCCTCTTTATGTGCTTGTACAATCTCTGGAGAAAGCAAATATCTTACTGTCGCATCTTTGCTAACTGATCCTGCTATATAATCTCTTTTTGTAGGATTTAAAACTGAATTTTTATTTGCGTTTTCATCTTTAATGTAATCATCACAATCTTCGATCAAACGAAAAATTTCATCATCTATGGTATTATTTTCTCTCTGGAATTCTCTTACTTTCCTATACCCTTCGTATGCTTTAGCTGTAAGTCCTTGATCTTTCTCAATTAACTTTAAAAATACTCTTGATTCAATTGTAGAAATATCAACATCATCTGCTTTTTCTCTACACTCTGCTTCAATTTCTTCCGCAATCTGTTTTGCGATAACAGGTTTGACAATTCCTGACCCATTTTTCATCGCTTTCATAATGGCATTGAAAATTTTCGCTTCGTCAAAATCTACTAAAGAACAATCTCTCTTAATTACCTGCACTGTTTATTCCTCCTCATCAAAATCTTCTACGTTTTTAAGTTCTTCTAAAATTTCATCTACTCTCCCTTTAGATCCTTTAATATCTTTGTCAATAATTCCATGCCATTCATCAAAGATCTGTTTCATTTCTTTAAGATTTTGTTCAGATTCTTTATGTAATTTTTTCTTCAACTTCCGAGTATCTCTTTTAATCTCATGTAGCTTTTTCAGTTTAGAACCCAATCTTTTAACACTCTCACCTAAAGAAGCAGCCTTTTCTTTAACATCTGCAATCTCAGTAGGTCTTCTATAATCAATATAATCAAATTTTACAAACATTGGAATCACCATTGTCTGTTCAAAATTTTTCAATATGTAAGAATCCAGATCTTCTTTTTTCGTTGTAACCATTGGAAGAGGCTGAGTGAGAATCAGCCTCTCAATACACTCTTTTGTAATACATCTCTCTGTTTCATCCATAGCTTCTGTCATAGATGATCCATAACAAAATATATTCAAATCTGGAACTTCTACTAAAATATTTCCACTCTTATTTTCTTTAAGAACGGCACGATATTCTACTATGTATTCCATTAGTCTTCCTCACATTCTTTTTCGTAAATATAACGAACAGCATCAACAGTTTCTTCAAGATTATCATTGTCTAACATGTAATCTGCTAACATATCTGCATACTGAAAAGCCTTCTCATCATAAAGATCTCTTAAAAGGATGGTCTGAGACGTTCTTCTGTCTTTCTCCATTCTCTTAATGCGTTCATCTCTTGGACATGTTAGCCTAACAACAATAATCTTTTTGTCTCCCTTATACGTTTCTCGAAGCATCTTAATACCTTCGCAGTCACATACATAGATGTCATTCTCATTGACTTGCTCTTCAGTTGCACAATAAAAATAACCGCTGTATTTGTTTTCAGCGACTTTGTCCTTCAGTAATAAATATTCTCCCAAGGAAACGAATGTATGACCATCTTCATTTTCATCTCTTTTAGGTCGAGTCGTATAGCTCTGAAGAACTTTCATGTTATACTTATTTCTTAATTCATTTGCAATTGTTGTTTTACCTGTTCCACTTTCTCCAAGTAGAACCAATAATACTTTACTCATTTGACTCTCCTCTTAAAAATTCATTAATACCGCAACAAATAGTGAAATGCTTCCAATCATTCTGAGGAATGCACCTATCGTTGACAATTTTATATCACCTTTTACATCTCCTTTATGTTCAATAAAGAGTCCGGGGATAAAAGTGCAACCCCATATAAGAATACAAAACATTTTAATTGTTTCTTTACTCATTAGAATCCTCCTAATAATCTAATAATGATTGAAATTGGATAATAAATGCACCAAAAGACACAGCCTGTTGTGACGGTTTTACGACCTTTTTCTCGTTTTTCTTTGTCTCCTAATTTTTTACCTGTATGCATTAAATAAGCTCCCGATCCAATAAGTGAAATCCAGATCAGAATTGCGATAATATTAATTACGCTAGCAATTATCATTCTTTTTTTCTCCTTTCTCACTTTTAACTTCTTCTATTAGTGCATCCAATTGACGAATGTATTTGCGATTACCTGTTACTCTCCTGTGACTCTCTAATGTCCTTAAATTCCTGCTTCTTGGTAATCGCTTCTTCTCTACATTCTTTTTAATGCTCAAAGCGACCCTGAAACTTCTACAATGTGTATGTAATGCAAAGTTGTCTGGATTGTATAAAATCCATTCATCTTTGTCTTTATGTGCCTTTTTGATCTTGAGCACTTGATCACTTCTTTCTTACAAAATAAATCGAAGGATTGCTAACAACACTCCGACTATAAGTACAAATTTAATTGAAAATGTAACAGTTGGTGCAATCAATGTAAGTACCCACAACATTCCTGCTGCTAATATAGAATAGATTGCAAACCAGATTAATATCCAAATGATTCCTAAAACTAGAGCCATAGCACAGCCTATATGGATATCATTTCTATTTAAGTTCTTCATTTGATACCTCTTCTGTAGATTCTTTTACTGCTTCTGTAGACTCGTCATCAACATATTCACTGTCAGAATCGTCATATTTAGGTTCATATTTCTCATACTCTTCCTGTGTTGCTGGCTCAGTTACAACACTATGGCACTTATTACAAGTTTTTTCCCATACGTATCCTTTTTCAGAATCGTATGCAATACTGGTATCCCAGTCATGATCACATCTTTCTAAAGAATCATCTTCATATTCATCAGGATTCTCAAATTCATCTCTATCGATTCCCTCAGTTGATTCTTTAGGCGTATTATTTAATGATTCTTCTTTTGTTTCATTCTGAAATTTTACTTCGTCAACTGTTTTTGATTTTTTCTTTTGCTCAGTTGTTGCTTCTGTTGTGGCAACCGCTGTAACCTTGGCAGAGGTTTCAGTTGATTTACCCACTTTCTTTGTCTCTGGTGATGCGAAAGCATAAAAAGATGCTGCACACGTTAATGTAATAGTAATAACTCCTGCAATAATTAATTTTTTCATTATCATTGAAAATACCTCCTATTTATCTGTGCTACCAAAACCACCTTCTCTAGTTCCTTCAGATTCATCATCTTCTGTCGTGAAATACTTCTGGAAAATAAACTGACAAATACCATCTCCCGGATTAATACTCATAGGCTTGTCTCCTTCATTTCTGATCTTTACAAAGATATGACCCTCATTGCCTTCATTATCAGCATAGTCGCTGTCAACGATACCAACTGTGTTAGCTAATCTTGCATAATACTTAAATCCTAATCCACTTCTTGGATAAGCTCCTAAGAAAATATCCTGAGGCATATATGCCTTAAGCAATGTAGGTAATTTAATTTCCTGTCCAGGTTCTAAGCAAAAACCAATTGGACTATAGCAATCATATCCTGCAGATCCTTTTGTAGCTCTCTTAGGAAGTTCTACAGTCATTGCAGCCAATTCCTCATCTGACATTTCAAAGCCTTCTGCTGAGAAGAACTCTTTTAATGATTTAACTTTTTCATCTTTTCCTACGTAACTAAACTTAATTCCTTTGCTCACTTTGTTGTCTCCTTTTTCTATGTAATCTACTAATTCTTTGAAATATGGCACATTGTCTAACATCCACTGACAGAAGATTCTCCACTCGTCCAATTTATGATTTCTCCTTGCGAAGTACATGTTGATTAAATTTTCGTATGTAAATGTATAATTTCGTGTTTGATTATAACTTGATGGAAGCAACTGAATCATCTGCCACCAACATTCTTTTTTGGTTAATACTCTTGGATGTCCATTCTGTTCAAAGTAATCTTTACGCTGCTCGTCCGTATAATTAAATAAAACTCGCCATTCGTTTAACAATTTAATAGTATGTTCTATATTACACAAAATTGGATTGAAATATAAATGCTCACAACTAAATTCATCTAATGTAAATTCTTTCGCTTGGATTTTATGCATTGTGCTACATGAATTACATACTGTACCAACCTTGTATGTATCTAGTTCTTTATAAAAATACAAGGGTGCTGTAATTCTTACTCCCACCTGCATCATTCGGAGATACTTTCTATGATCGCTACCTGCCTTTGCTAATTTCCCCATTAAAGCAAAATCTTTGTCTCCTAAAGTCATCCCCCCAATAGGACTGAAAGATCTGCATCTATCTCCGCCATTTGAGGGGCAGCCTTGACACGCATTAGTGTCTGTACATTTAAAACTATCGCTTAATTTATGACTGTCCATAGGGTTACGCATACCTTCTATAATAAAATCCATTTGCTCTGGACTTGGAAATACTGGATGTTCAATCTTAATCATTTACGCAACCCTCCAGATTTCTAATTTTTCTCTGAAGTTTAGCAATGATTCTACTACACTGAGTACCTCTACTCTTTAAAAGTTCCACTCTGCTTTTTAATAATGTGATTTTTGTTTCTGTTGTCATGTTTCTTCTCCTTTTCTTTGTAAATTAAAAAAGAACCCGATGTATTTACATCGAGCTCTAATTTGCTTAAATATTTAATTATTTCATATCTTCCTTGTGTAGATTTACATATGAGTAAACAAGATCATATATTTCTCTACGAGAAAGCATATTTCCATATTTTTTAATATAGTTATTAAATGTTTTTTGTACTTCTTTATATGAGACATCATATACTAGAGCAATACAAAATGGATCATATATAAGAACTTCTTCAGGGATAATTCATACAATCACCTCTCTAAAATGAAAATTTATTAGCGGCTTTATAGGCCAACAGCTTTACTAAATGAGTTCTCTTTACAGAAATACTATTCTTGCTTACTGCATACCTAAGGGCATTGTTTTGTGCAACCATATAACATTTATCAATAGCTCTTGTCATTGCTGTGTATACCCATTCTCTTGAAAGTTGTATGAATGATCCAAAATCTAGCCCAACAATTACTTTCTTACACTGAGATCCCTGTGCTTTATGACAAGTGATTGCATATCCTAGTTCTAAATCTTTCCAGTTTTTCTTTGGAAGAATCATAATTCCCGGAATATCCTGAAAATCAACAGCAATTGTATTAGCATCTATATCAATGTTTTTAACAACTCCTATGTTTCCATTAAAGATTCCTGCAGTAAATTTATTCTTTGCATAATAATCATTCTGCACATTGATTATCTTATCTCCCTCACGAAGTATCCAAGCTTTAGAACTTTTTTGTACAAACACTTCCTTCTTTTCAGAACTATCTGGATTGTAAAGCGATTGTAAAGCTGCGTTTAAATTGTCTACACCCGACTCATTTTTATAAGATGGGGCAATTACCATAAGATCCATAATGTCTGTTCCATCTTCAAGTTCGGATGAAGCATGTTGCATTACCTTATAAAACGTATTACTTTTATCTGAGAAGCAATCTAAAACCAAGTCATTAAGTTTACCTCTAACCTCAGTTCCAATCCAATCTTTTTCAATAAGTTGAATACCCTCTCTGGCTTTTATGCTCTCTGTAATAATTCCTGAATTAGCAGCCTGCCTATGGATCTGGCTTAATTCAATAGAAACAATTTCCTTTGATGCAATTAAATCAGCCGCTATATTCATGCAACCAATACATTCAAGCTGTCCTGTGTCTCCTAACATGATTAACTTTGATCCTGTTTTAATTGCTTTTACAAGTCTGTTAAACAATTCTCCGTCTACCATTGACACTTCATCAAGAATGATAATATCTCTTGGTAATTTATTATCTTCATGAAAAACAAAACCACCGTGATCACGATCTCCTTTAGGAAATCCTAACAAACGGTGGATTGTATATCCTTCTTCATGTGTAATTTCAGCCATTCTTGCTGCAGCTCGTCCACTTAAGGCCGTTTGTGCATATGAATAACCTTGTAAAACAGCGATCATAGCATCTACAATTGATGATTTACCAGTACCAGCTTTACCTGTGATAACAACTACTTGATTCTCTAAGACTGCTTTAATGCCTTCAATCTGTTGTTCATTGTACTCCCAACCTTGATCAATTTCCTTTTGCTTAATGATGTTTTTCCAATTAGAATACTTGAAATCGTTTTCTCCATCTCTTATCCTAATTAAGTTCTCAGCAACGCTCATTTCTAGATCGTAGATCCTTTTTAGTCCTACAAACTTACGATCGTCACTAAACCATAGTTGATCATTTACATAATCTAAACCACCTTTTAGCGCCTCATCTGAAATATCATCTCCAAAAAACTCTATCATTGTATCAATAAAATTGATTGGCTTTTGAGTTTTTGAGACAATACCATTCTCTATCTCTGTATTAGCATCCGCAGGAATATATGAATATCCCTCATTCGCTCTCTCTTGAAGATAATATAATATGTAAGTACCAATTCTTTCTGGTGAATCAGGCTTTAAGCCACCTTTCATAGCAATCTCATCGCACTTGTGCCATCCAACACCATTGACTTCAATAAGCTTATATGGTTTATTCTGAATGATCTCAACTGCAATATCAGATGATTTATAATGATTTACAATTCTTCTTAATAACGCTTCTGTCAAACCATACTCACTAAGCTCTTTCATTGCGTTTGACAATGGCATATATGTTTTGAACTTATCAATCCAAGCAACTGCTGTCTTCATACCACAATTTTTAACTTTGACCAATGAAGATATATCACCATCTTTCAATGTCATGTATGGATCATCTAATGCCTCATACATTTCTTTTACCTGAAGTTTTGTAAAGATAATATCTAAAAATTCTTTTTGACCTTCTTTACTTTCAATTCCATTTGGCAAATATAAATTGATCGAATTAACTTGATACTGCTTTCCATATTTCTTATTTTCTACTTCAGTAGCTGAAATTTCATAGTCGGCATCTTCCATTAAATATGGCATGATACCGACTACTGTAAATGTTTTATATATTGGATGAATTTCAACCTCGCCATCGATCTCTTTTACAAGATCAAAGGAAGCAATTGTAAAATAAGAATCATTGTTTCTATGTATAGTTTTAACTGCTTTTCCTATACATCTCATGCTTCTCTCATCCTTTCTGTCATTACCTCTACTCCTTTCTCTCCGATGTTTGTAATCAATGATGTAGTATGTTTGAAGATTGTGTCTCCATAGTTATAGCATCTGAACATATCGCCATTGCGATACCCAGTAACCATTATTATTTGGCCTCTCTTGAACCAAGACTCTTCTATTGAGGTCTTCTTGTTATAATGTAAGAAAGCTCCTTTGGTATATTTCACATTTACAACTCCCTCAGGGGTCAATAATGTAACCGTATGTCGATCCTTATTCTTGTCTAAGACAGTTCCCCAGATCTTACTAATAAAATACTTAGGGAACTCTTTGACTTCTTGAATCTCTTGTCCATTCTCAACCCTCTTAACCTTTCTTTTATACGTAGATGCAACTACTGGTTCTTCTGAAAGATTAAAGAAATTGACGATATTGAATTCATCTTTGTTAAGGTCTGCCAATTCATGTTCATGTACATAAACACACAGTGATTCCATTTCCATATGAGATGTGGTTCCTGTAACCACTTTCTTGGCCTCATCTTTCACGAGAGCTTTATTATACTTAAGTAATGTATTCGGGTTAGCCAGATATTCTCTAAGAGACTCTAATTTCTTTTCAGTTTCTTTATTGAATTTCTTTTTGTAAATCAAGTAATATTCATCTTTAACGTCATAGATGGAATCTTCTGTGTAGTGATTTATGAAAAATTGCATTGCTCTATCATCTAGTTCAATGATTTCATCATGATAGCCACACTTCAACATTTTTCTTGACGGATCAATATATTTCTTTACAACTTTCAATTCTTTTACATACTGTGAGAAATTGTATACTTGAATTCCATCTAAAACTTCATCTGGAATAAGATTAAGCTCTGGATACATAAATTGTAATTCCTGCATACGATTCAATTGTGATTTAGTCAGACTTGAGATTAGATTACATTTACATAATCTTACGATCGTATAAAGCAAATCTACTCTGTTTTCATCAAATTCATCAAAGCAACCTGCTTTAATCAACTGAATTACCTGACCTGTTTTGACTAGCTTTGTGGCAACCATTCTTTCATAAAAATCTTCAAATGAAGCGAATGGCCTTGCTTGTCTTATAATTTCTACTACATCATCACCGATTCCTGAAATACTCTTTAATGCAAATAAGATTGCATTGTTCTCTTCATCGGCTTTAAATCCTAATTCCGCTTTGTTAATCAGTGGAGCTTGAATTTTAATACCTCTCTTCTGCATTTGTGCTATAGACGTTGCTACTTTTCCGTAATCTGTAGACTGCTTAGATCCTTTAGATTCTTCATCAGCTCCTGCATTTACGGTTAAGCAAGCTGTATTCCAATAAATAATCGGATAATGATATGCAAGATTTAACTCCTGCAATCCTATAGCACTGTATGGATAGGTATGATTCTTAGAAAAGGAATACCCAAGCTGTTTCCCTACAACTTCTTTCCAAACGTAGTTCAACAGATTATCTGAAGCATGGTTTTCTTTTCCCCTCTCAAAAAATTGCTCTTTCATTGCTTGCTGTAAAGCTGGTTTCTTCTTTGCAATACTTTTCCTCAGCTTATTGCTATCAGCAACACTAAAATCAGCAATCTCTTTATCCATACTGATTTCCATTACAATTTCCTGAGTATCACCTACACCATAATTGGATTTAAGGTATTTCTCTAAAATTTCAATTTCATGATCAGTCAAATGATACTTCGTTCTCATCAAGTCATACCATTGGCCAATATCATTTTTAAATCTAATATAAGTATCAATCGGCTGTTCAGCTCCCTCTTCTGTTACCATAAGTCTCATAATAGAGTTTGCTGCAGCCAATTCTTCCAAGCTATGAGGTTGGATACGTCTTGCTGCCTGTAATCCTGTCTGTGTATTAAACTGAAACAGATCCACAACTTTGTTTTCTGCTACCCAATCCCACATTTCTCTAGTTTCATAATCAAGAACATCTGGATGAAGATATTTATCATATGTTTCTCTTAATGATCCTTGCCATTCCATATACCCTGCATCAATGAGCTGTTCCATTGTCAGGCGGATCTTGTCAAGCGCTTCAATCGTTAAGAAATCCATCTTTAACCCACCACATTCATCTGAATCAGCCATATTAAACTGAGTTGTTAACACTCCATTTGGGGCTTTCATTCGAGCATTATGAGCAATAAAATCTTCATTAAAGACATACACTGCAGAAGCATGAATAGATCTTCCACAAATTAGTCCTTCAATTCCCATTGCAATGTCAAGTAATTGATCATGACTTCTCATTTCATTCTCAAACCCCGGCACTGCTTCTCGTTCTTTTTCTTCGTTTCCGTATATACAATCATGTAAACTCCATGTAGCACCTCTTGTTACTGGTACCATTCCAGCCAAATAACTAGAAGTATCTGGATCAATTCCTAAAGCTCTACATGAAGTTAAAATAGCCGATTTGCTACCTTCTGTTTTGAATGTACAACAATTTAATACTCTTCTTTCTCCTTTTCGATCTTTTACAGCAGAGATAATTTGTTCTCTACGATTCTTTTGTGAATCAATATCAACCGATCTACCGTCACTTTCGTGATATTTCTGTACGGACTAGACTATCTCATCACCCAATGTTAATCCATTGGCTTGCTTATACAAGGATTTCTCGTGTGTGGCACTACAGATAAGGACTTTCACCTTATTCCTCTTAGGACAGTTTTATAAGTTTGTCCAATTTAGTCGTTACACTTCTTTACTTAGCACGGTATTGCCTGCTATCTCTTTCAAGACCGTAGGTTCTCTTAGTCAGCGTATTCGAGCCTTGCCTTATTTAACTGATACCGTTAGCACTTACGCACACCCCATATTTATGGGTTCACCACATTTTGTCATATATATCACTATATAAGCGGACTTTTTCAAATCCGATAACTCTGCTTTCTCATGGGAAATATGTCTCCAATGAGGCAATCCCCAATCTAAAGGATTCATTTGTATTAAATCAATTAAATACATTGTATACATACCAGTAACTGATCCTCTGGCTACCCCTACCAAGCTATCTCCCTCTTTCCACATGATATTGATTAGTTCTAAGGTTGATATATAATAGGAAGAAATACTTGACTTAATCTTCTCTGTAACCAATGCCATCTCTTGTAATTCAATAGCTATTCGTTCCACTTTTTGCTCTTCGGTAAAGTCATTCCTGCGAACTTTTGCATGAATTTCTTTCTTCTGATATCCCTTTTCAATTAAGTACAACAGATATCTGTCATAGATGTTGCTGCTATTTGCGTATTCCTGCAGTGTTGTAAATCTCTGATAATATTTTTCAAAATAATTTTCTACTTCAAATTTTGGTACTTCTGCTTCAGGGACGATCGTAGAACAACTTAATGAATACTCTTTAATCTTGTTTCCAATGATCGCTGTATTGTTGATAGCTTCTGCTATAGTTTCTTCGTCAAAGTACTTCATGTAATCGTACATTTCTGGAATTTCCATTAAATATGTAGTCTGATAGAAATCATCTACTTCTCTTTCTTCCTCTTTACTTTGCAAATACGCTTTATGAATCATCTGAGAATTCTTAGATAAATAATGTGAATCGGTTGTTATGATACACTTAACACCATAAACTTTTGACAATTTAAGTAACCATTTATTAACCTTTTCTTGTTCTTCAGATGCTCCCGGTTGCATTTCAAAAAAGAAATCTTCACCAAACAAATCAATGTTCCATCGAACGAAATCATCAATTTTACATTTGGCTTCATATACTTCCAGTTCACTTTGAGCTTCTTCCATCTGCATAATCAAAGTAGGAAGCTCTCCGCCTAAGCAAGCTGTCGATGCAATCAAATGACCCGGTTCTTTTCTTATGATCTTCTCAAGGTCTGATTTCTCAGTTGGAACTCTTGTCATTTTTCCTGTTTGAAAAGATCTGTCCCATGCATTTGAACTCAATTCTCTAAGCTGTCTATGACCAATTTCATCCTTTGCTAAAAGAATGTAATGATAAAACAACTTCCCATCTCCAGCTTTAAAATTTTCCTTTATGTAATCTGCGGTTCCATTGACTAGATAGATTTCATTCCCAAGAATCAATTTAAAATCCTTGGGAATGTTACCTTTCTTTTTCTCATCACGGACATAAATCATTGCCTGAATATGACCACTTAATGTTTCATGATCAGTGATCGCAATTCCTTTCATGCCCAATTTAACCGCTCTTTTGATTAACATAGGAATCTTATTGATACAATCAATTAACCTTATATTTGAATATTCAGTATGATTGTGTAATGAATAAAATTCTAAATCTGTCATGCTATCTCCTAGAAAATAAACTTTCTATTTGAACTAATATCTTGCTTCTCTTCATACCGAGCATTAACCTTAAACGTCTTCTGGGTGGGTGTCCATAAAGAATAATAAGGACACATACCTTTCAATGTCGGATCAGCGTTCGGTGTATGACCTGCAAAATCACACCAGTAACATAATGGAGTTGCATTTGGAGCAAAATCATTATCTTTTGTAATCTGTTCCTCATGTTCAAGAAGGTTTCTCAATTTCTTAAGTCCTCTCTTGAAATAGCCTTTTGTACACACACCATCTTCTTCTGTTACCTGTTGATCAATACAAATAAAGTCATACTCGTGAGCAACTGGAATCTTACCAAACAATGCATAACAGGCCAGATCATATATAAACATCTGTAATGGAGTCTTCAATTTGTCTTCTGAAAACACCTTCTTGGATGTCTTATAATCAATAACTTTTAGATTCCCGTCTGCATCCTGATCCACTCTATCAATGAATCCATGTAAAACGATTTTCCCATCGAAACTAAAAAAGAATGGCTGTTCCGTACAAATCGGATGCCATTCTTCTGATTCCATTCTACTTAGCAATACCTGTGTCTCAAACAAGTATGCCTTTTCAGGATAGTTCCTTCCAGTTGCATTATCTCCCTCATAGAAGTCCATTAAATATTTACCTGCAAGACCCTTAACTCCAAGGAGTTCTTCATCTGGAACCCCATCATTAAGCATCTCTCTAAGCTTTCCATAATCAACTTCTTCCCCAGAGAGAATCATATTTCCTTTTTCTTCTAAAACTCTATGTAATAAACTACCAAATTCCAAAGGAATTGTTGAACTTTTTGAATAGTTTTTGTCTACGTATTTCAGTTTATATCTTCTGTTACATTGGTGTAATACATCAAGTTTGGAATAACTGAACTGCGGTAGCCCAGACTCTTTTGCCTCATCTTTGGTCATATTCACTACAGAGTCTTTGATCAATTCAATTAAATCATTTTGGACTATCATTGTTTACTTCCTCTTCTACTTCTAATCTTTCTGCATCAAACCAATCTCCACAAGGTCTCCCTGTACTGTCGATACCTTCAATGTAATACCGATTCGGGCACTTGTCGTAATAATGCGCAGCAGCAGTCACAATACCGCAATAACCAGTAACTGTATCTACTACCTTTGTACCATAATCAAGAAATGCTAATCTTCTCATGGTTACTCCTTTCTCTCTTTTGGCTTTACTTCAATCTTATCATCTAAGAGCTTTTCAAAGATTTCTTTCCCTCTATCAGAAGGACTATCTTTTTCTTGAAGTAAATTCTGTCGATCCATAATCAGGTAAACTGACATATATGGATTTAGTTTCTCAGCAAGCTTGCACAATTTTTCATAGTACAGCAATGCTCTTTTGCTTTTGTGATCGATATATTCCTTATCAAAAGCAATATAACATCGATCAACACCTAAGCTTTTTATAATCTCACATTGATGATCTGTCAGATTTGATCCACATACCGCCAATGCATAATTATAATCTGGATACATTGTTTCAATTTGCAACACAGACTTTTCACTTTCAACCAAAAACAATCTTCCAGACCGAACAATCGCATCTTTGTTTTGATACAATCCATATAATGTATCTCCCAAATTATGCTTCAAAGTCTTTCCTTCCACTGTAATTGGCATATATTTTCGTCCAGCTGCTAATTCTTCTTCATTTAAGTTTCTTCCTCTGATACCTATTAGATTTCCACAAATATCTCTATGAGGAATGATTATTTTATTCTCTTTGCCCCAATAGCTAATTTCAAATTTCTTCATGGATTCTGGACTAATATTGTCTTTAATCCATAATTCATGAGGTCTGTAACAAAACATTTCAAGTATATTCTCACTGATTGCTCCTGGATTTCTAAATTTCTTTTCTTTCTGAGTAAACTTAGATAACCAGCCCCAATCATCTATTTTCTGTTCCTTGAATTGTTCCAACTCATCATTCTCAAACAATAATAAATTAGATATATTTGCTACGTATCTCACTGCTTGAGGAAAAGATATTGTAATACCTACACTTCTTTTGCTTCTAATTACCAGTTCATAAATGTCAAATGAGTCACCACAATCTGTGTAGCAATGAAACATTCGAGAATCTGGATAATAATACAGCTTAAATTTGCTTCCATGATGACATATTGTCTGAGCAATTAAATTCCCTTTATCATCTAAGATCGGTTCTTCCGATCCTAAATCCCTTAGGATTACTCTAATATCATCAAGAGTTAAGCTCTCCTTGATCAAATCCTTATCTAAACTCTGCATTTTAAACACCTCCTAAAAGAAAAACTGCTTAATAGCTTCATCGTGTTCTTCTTCATTTAATGGAATGTCGTCATGCTCTACTGAGTTATCTTCAAGAATCTGTTCTACATTTTCAATTGTTATTTGTTCGACTGGTATAAGCTCATTGTCATTGTTTGTTACAAACAGATCATATGATCTACATGTACCTAGATCTGCATGAAGCCACAATCGAACTCGTGAAATCTTTCCTCTTCTTACCTTATATATATGGTAAATTAAGTTTGGATTCATCGTTACGCCTCTGTCTTCTAAGATCGGTTCTACTGCTTTGAGTTCCTCTCTTGTCGGAGGCATTGATATAATACCTATATCTATCTTATCTGCTATACTTTTTGCGCCTCGCAAGAGAGTCTCATCCTTATCTCTTGCATTTTTATACTCTCCATTAAGCTGTGTACTTGAATCAATATGTACTCCTAACTTATTGCAGAGTTCTTTTAGTTTTATAGCAAACATATATAAGATCTGATGTTCTTGTAATTTCATTCCCTTTGACATACTGGCAATTTGCATGATCAACTTTACTGATGTATGAATGTAGTCAAAGCTTACATACAGCACACCCTTTTCTTTTTTATATCTCTTGATTAGATTCTCAATATCATTAATATCAAAATCATCAATGTGTTCAATATATAAAGGGGCGCTCTCAATAAACTGAATAGCTTTATCTACACGTTCTTCTTCATCTCCTGAATATTTACCATCCAAGATTTTAGATTCGTTTACACCACTTACAAAAGCTATGATCATACTCTGAATCTCATCTGCCTCTAATTCTGTTGAGATAAACAAAGCTGGCTCTGAGAAACCTGTAAATTTCCATTCGCACTCGAAAGTATCATAAAACCATGGTACAGAATACGTACAAACATCTCCAACAGCCATTCTTGTTTTACCTGAGGCTGTTCCACCTGATCTCAAATAAAACTTTTTCAATCGAGCTCCTCTGGCAATTGTGTTCATTGTTGGACTTTGTAATGAAATACCGAACTCTGGCTCTTGTTTCCATTTCTCTTTTAATTCTTTCAGTCCAGATCCAGCTAACTGTCCCTGTTCTGATTGAACTGTATTAAAATGTAACTTAGGCTTTGTAACCATTTCCAGCTCAACAAGCTCGATAATCTCATCTACTGTATATTCATCTAATTTCCTTGTCTCTCTCTCCTGATCCTCAGGATTCAACTTTGTTGGATCATAAATGAATTTAATATCAGTTCCCTTATAGTCGTAATATCTCAATAATGTGAACTTCTTAAGAGTCTTGTAGTTGTACTCAAAGTTCTCAAGAACAGCTATTTTCTTAGCGTTCTCTATGTAATCCACACCATTATTCATCGAAAAGATCTTATACTGAGCATCATAAGACGATAGATAAGAATCAATTGCAAATGCATCAATCACTGGTACATTTTGCTTATGTAAAACTTTAATTGTATTCAAAATATACACATAAAAGTCTTCGTCAACATCTATTTCTTCTATATAATAGGTATCTAACAGGTCTGGTTTATTTAATAAGCAGCCTAACACCTGTACAATGGCTCGCTTATTAATTAATCCTACCAATCGTAACCACCTCCAGTTCTTTCTATACTTTCTTCTTCCACTATCTTAGGTGGTGCTATTCTCACTTTTTTATGAGTGTATAACTCATTTACATTTGATATGGAAGCATTGTGGGACTGTACTTCGCCGAGATTCTTAAAGTATTCCTGAGCCTGATCATAGACATAGGGAACTATTCCCAAACCTTGATTAGTGATCGGATTCTCTTTAATCTCATAGAAAAACCTTATCGATTGTTCCAATCCCACATAAGTAAAATAGGGATAATCTCTCATAAGATTTTTGATCTGTGTATATGTCTTAGCGTTTGCTTTTTCACCAAACAGCTCTTCAATATAACTGATCAAGGATCTTTTTTGCTTGCTTTCTTCTTCTGTCAAACAATCTCCCAAGACCGTAGACTTAGGATTAATTTTCTTAGTCTTTTTACTCTTAGCTGCTTTCTTCTCAGAATTGCTTTTTACAGCCATTTTCATCATCGAATTAAAGCACTGGACATGGGCGAGACGATTCTTATAAGGAACCGTCTCATCTCCTTTTTCTATCCAGTTAGAGCAAATAACACATTTCCTTTTACTCAAGCTATTTGCCTCCAAACTAAAAAAGCGTAGCCTAAGCTACACCTAACTTCTGTTTCTGTTCTTCTAATTTAGCCAGTAAGATTTCTAATGATTCATACTGTCTCTCTGTCGCTTCCTGTACTGAATTTCCTTCACCTAGACAATCAGCAATTAATTCCTGTAGACGTTCTTGATGACCCGCCTCACAGAAATTCATTCCTAAAGCAACTACATCTTCTTTTAATTTATCAAAAGGAATCTTATCAATTGTTTTATTCTGTGTCTGAACTTCATATGATACACTTTCGAATCCTTCAGCTTCTTCCTGAGCTTCAATCGCATCTTGAATAGCTTTGCTTAGATTTTCAGCTGTAAAATCTTCAATGTAAGGCACAATGTAATCAAATCTGCTTCTTGCAAAGTAAGCATCTGTCTCTGCAAAGTAAGCAGAAGAATGAACAACTTTACCATGTTCATCTACTCCATTGGAGTTTAAGAAAGCGATAATATCACAGTTATCCATGATTGGTGTGATAGATCTCTTATCTCCTTTAGGAATAATCTTTCCATCTTTATTTTCAGATGCATGAGCAATGAATACTACTGTGTAACCAGAAGATACAATTGAGTTTACTGCTTTCCAGTACTCAGTTTCATAGTACTGCCAAAGCCCATACCCACCATTTCCTTCTCCAATGCTTGGAGAGTTGTGTTTATTACAGATGTAAGTCTGACAGAACTGAGCTGATGCATAAACTTCATCTATAATAATGGTTGAGTATAATTCTTTTGCTTTATCAATTGTTGTTGGGTTTGTCAGCTGATTGATAACATTCAAGAAATCTGCCCATGTATGAATGTTTGCATAGGGTACTCCATTCTGAGCATTCAATCCAGATTCACACGCCAGTACAAATGGTTTGTCCATCCTAACTGACTGATATGTTTTACCAGTTGAGTTACCACCATAAAGCATAATAATTTTTCCTTCTAAACCATGAGCTACCTGACTTACCTGTGGGTTAAAAATATCTAAAATCTGCATTCACTTATCCTCCTACTGACTAAAATCCAAAGTTTCTATGTCCAGCGGCTGCACTAGCACCAATTGTTGTTCCACCAACAGTCTTATTGCCACCTGCTTTATTGCTTTCCATTGCACGTTTCTTTTTGGATTCAAGGACAAGATCATATTCAGCAATTGCTCTCTGGATTGTTTCCAACTCATACTGCTGTTCCATTGTTCCCGCATGTGTTAAGATAAGCTCATTAACATTTTTTGTCTGAGTTTTTGTTACAGCTCCTCCAATCTGATATTCAACTGTAGTTTTCTTTTCTTCTTTTGTATTGCCAATATTCCCCATAATATGGGCACTCTGACATCCTGGCTGAGTAAACAGCTGCTTACAAGCCATTGCATATTCCTGAGGTACCACAATATCTAATGGCTCAATTCCATTGTTGTAAATAGGTAATAACGTATGTAAAATTGCTCTTCCTGTTGGAACCTGAGTTTCTTTATCAAACTCATCATCAACACTCTGAACGAAACACTCAACTTCAAATGTGCTACGTGGATCTTTTAGTTCTGAGATAATTGAAACAAATCCCGTTTTGTATCCTACTTTATGAGTTTTTGCACCCATCTGGTTAAAAGATGTCCATGGATTTACCTGTCCATTAACTCTTACTTTTGTAGCTTCCTCTTCTCCAACTTCAGCGATAGAGTGAGCTCTTTCCATAAATGCAACCAGATTTTCATAAGATTTACTTGGCTTACCTGCTTTTGTTGTAGCTTTTGCAGTAATATTGTAAGTAGTATAATTGATATCATCTGTCTTAATTGTGATGTATCCTTCTACTTTATTTCCTCCATCTTTCTCATCTTTCACAATTTCAAGTTTGATTTCAGATAGAATTCCTTCTGTGTAAGCTTTTGCTGTTGCCTGACTTAAAAAGATTGTTGTTTGTTCCATTAATTTTTTCTCCTTGTTTCTTAAATAGTTTTTAGTTATGAATCATTGAGTACAAATTATTTGATTCGCACTCTGGGCAGCACATATCAAATAATTGAATACCTGCATAATTACGATACTTTTTATGAGCTTCTCCAGCTCTAAAGATATGACCACATTTTTTGCACTGCCATTTCTTTTTGTATCGATAATTTACACTTGGTTTAATTACTCTTGTGCTATCCATCATTGTTCCAATCCCCGATTGGTTACCATTAAGAATTTCCTTCTGCTTAGTCTCCAATTGGGACTGAACCTCTTGCTTTGTTCCTTTTCATTTCTTTTGTCTCCTTTCTTTAAAATAAATTTTTATATAACAAAAGCAGCCATGAACAATTCATGACTGCTTGTTGTTGCCTTATCCTTCTATGCATATATGAGTATTTTACTACCCCCATAAAACACTAGGCTGTGCCTACGATATTCAGCTTCAATTAATGTGGGAAGTCTGCTCGACTATTCTAAAATTCCACTAAAAATAATCTTACCACTATGTAATTTTAATGTTATAGTATAATCAAAACGCCCATTTCCTTCTTTAAAAATCATATCTGTTATTGCGGGCAATTGGATTGACATATCTTTTCCGCCTCTTGAATCAAATATACTTACAATGTTCTCTTCTATATTAATAGTTGGATAATAATAATCCTGTTCAACTAGAACACTATCATCCTCACTTTTATATTTAACTTTGACCAATTCGCTTTCAGATAAAACTTCATTATATAATCGTTTTATTTGTGCAGCTAATTTAAAATCTGTGCTAACATTTCCAGCGACAATGTAGTCCCCCTCTTCTGTTACCACTCTGATGTTTATTTTTGCTTCTTTCATATCGTAGCACCTCCTATCGAACGTATGTTCTTTTTATATATTACCATGTTCCATTCATATTGTGAAGCATTTTGCATAAAAAAAGGAAGTGGTAATATTTACCACTTCCAAGTTAATCAACATATTCTTTGTATTTATTTAACAACACTGCCTTTCTTCGAGTCTGATACGAGTATTGTGTCATAATCTTCACACCAATTTCTGAATTAAGTATCGCATCCAAGTTGATATGATATTGTTCTGCCGCAGCTCTAAAAGAATTGATCAATCCTGTTCTCCTCAATAACGCAAATGAATACTGAGTGCCTAACTCTTCATTGATTCGCTTCATTCTTTGATCAACCCATTTTTTTCGATCATCTCCTTTGCTTGTAGCTCTTTTCTTAATGAGATGATCATCTTGTATAAACATTTCTCCATTACATTCAACACATTCTATAGCCTCTTTCATCCATAAAATTGTTTCCTTTGGTAAATCAATAACCACTCTTTTGTTTGGATCAATTTTTTGTTTATACACAGCAACCTGATTATTTTCATAGTCCATATCATAGCTCATTATTCCTAAAAGCTCACTCATACCTGTCCCACCTATCCCATAATAAGGACATGCCAAGATAACTTTATCTATTGGATTATCCAACTTGCGAATCTGGCTTAAAATCTCTTCTTCGCTTTGTATTTTATCTTCACACATAAGATAGTAAGGAATTTGAATCTTTATATCCTTTGGATTGAATTTCATACTTGCGTTTAGATATTTAAAATAGCACTCCAACAAGCCTTTTAGACCATTGATTTCTAATGAATTTTTAGGACTTAAAATATTAAGCATACTGTTGATTTTATTTATATCAAACTCTGCAATAGACATCTGGTAATGTTCTTCGTATAATTTAACCATATCTAAAAAGAATGTTACATCATTAATTGTGTATCCATTCTCTCCCATCTGATCAATAAAAGTCTTATTCTCCATAGGAATCCCCTTTCTTTGCATAACTATTTTTCCAAACAGTATTTTTATGATCCATTTGAAGAATGATGCTTTCCATTTCATTCTGATCTTCTAGCTTTACTACATTTAATATTACTGGAAAATCCTTTTCTTCGCTGATTCCCTTAAATGCCATGAAAGTATGGTATCCATCTATTATTTCATAGGTTCCGGCAATTACCAAATCACCATTTTCTATTTTGATGTCATTCTTAATTGTGCCTATGGTGATTGGAACACTCCAATATGTTCCCTTTAGTATCATATTCCTGATTTCATCTATGCTACGTTTGCTTCCATAACCTAAAGACCCTGATCTACCATCATGAGATATCAATGTTTGTTTTATAACATCTGTTTCTTTTATCAGTCCATTATGAGTCAACATATTTAATTCTTTAATAGAAGATCTGATTGTGTAATACTTTTGAGGCACAACCTCTAATATTCTATTCTTTTCTACATGGTGAGAAATCTTTATTGTTTTTGAACTTAAATCAATAGTCGCTTCTTTTAGATCAATAGTCTTAAAAAAGTTATGTCTTTCTTTATTAAAAGCTATGAATCCCCAACAAATTGCATAATATTCATATAATGTTATTTCATTTAGCTTAACCTGACCTGATACAATTTGTGACAATCTAACCAAGTCTATATCAAAATTACTAACTATTTTTCTTAAATACTTTGTCAACCCAACCCTGTATTCAAGAAGCTTTTTCAAATTTTCTACAATTGTTTCATTATTGGTCTCTGTAATAATCATGTTCCACCAACTTTCTATATATCTTTTCTTATCTTACCATATAATTTATAATGATTCTATGAAATCTGGCAAATACATGCTTCTTTTATTTTCTCTAAAAGCCTTTTGTCGTCTATGTGACCTATCAAATTATCTTCTGTAAGCCTGCTTTTATCGATAGGCATAATCTGTTCACCAAGAGCCATAGAATCCAATCGTAATCCAAAGCTCTTATAAATAACTACATGTGTATCCAAATCCATTTTCTTTGTTACAGATGTAAAAGGCACCACGGTAACTACTGGACTATTAAAGTTGTTTTTGTTATTACTTATGACCAATACTGGTCGCTTTCCTTTTTGTACGTGTTTTTCATAACTCTTTAATTCAACACAATAAATATCTCCCCTCATGCACATAAAGCACTCCTCCTTATTAAAAAAGGACATCTCCTATCATATCTGATGCTTCTCTCTTGCTCTCTTCGACACAAGCCGCATATCGCTTTGTTGTGTTAATATTTTCATGAGCTATCATCTGAGAAGCTAAATAAATGTCCCCTGTCTTTTGATAAATCATAGTTGCAAATGTACTTCTCAATTTATGTGGAGTGATTTTTTTATCTAAATTTGCTGTATATTTCTTTATCATTCTTCTTATACCTGTTGCTCCCAACCTGTTTAAAGAAGTGTTAAGAAATAACGCTTTTTCTTCTTTATCTTTTTCTGTTAAAAACTTTTCTCTATCTTCGAGCCAAATCTGTATATATTCTATCAACTGGTCAGACAAAAAATGTATTATTTCTTTCTCACCTTTGTCTATAACAATTAGTTTTTTATCGTGAAAGTCAATGTCTTCGACATCAATCTCAGACAAGGCTTCTACCCTTATCCCGGTTGATAAGAATAAAAAGTAAATGGCTAAATCTCTATTCCGCCATTTCTTTTGTTTGGCTTTTGCTTTATGAGATCCTGCTCCAGTACGAATTGTGTGCTCAACCATCTTAATTTCTGTTTCTGTTAAGTATACAACAGGATTAAGTCCTTTATTCTTAGGTGGCCTAATACTTTTAGTTGGATCTCTTTCTATAATTCCCCTTTCTTTCATAAATCCAAAGAATGTTTTTAAAGCAGAAAGCTTCGTTGCCCTACTAGACACCGAAGCTTTCTTACCATTTATATAAGTGATTGAATCCATATATTTGTCAATATCACTATCTGTTATATCGTTTGGATCTATGCTCAAATCAGGAGAAAAATACTTTAAGAAATTTACACAATAACCAATGTAACTTCTTTTCGTAGTTGCCTGCATTCCATTTGCTGTCATTCTATAATAGAACTGGTTCAAATAGTCTGGCAAATCCTTAAGTTTTTCTCTGGTCTTTGCTTCAATTTCTTGTTCGTGTCCTTCCCTATTGCTCACTTAATCGTCTCCTTTCTATGGCATCATCCCATGCCCTGCATCAAAGATGATATACAATCCAAACAGTGTAAACACCATCATAAATCCTACAGGGCCAAATATTAATGCTAATAAACTAAACACCCAAGCCAGCTTATACGCATTTTTTTGTTGGTAGTTCATATGGCCATACCTAACACCTAAGTATAGCCAGCACAAACAAGGGAACGTACAGACTATAACAATTCCTTTAATAAAAGCCCATATATATTCTCCAATATGCTCTTCCATATATTTGCGGTCTTCTTCTTTTTCTCTTTCTTCTCTGGCAATGTCTTCCTGTATTTCTGCCCACATCTCAGGTGTTCTATTGTCTACACCAAACCAGATACACTCAATCCCCTTTCTTCTTAAATCTTTTGCTGCCTCGTGTTTCCAATAGTCACTATTGTGAGCATCTTCCGTGTTCTCCCAATAACGACCATACTGATAAAAACCCATTCTTCACATCTCCCCTTTCTAATACCCCATGGACTTTTTAAATTCAATGATACGCACACTAACAAGAGATCTACTGACATTTAACTTCTTGGCAACCTCTTCTCGCCCGTATCCTTCATAAGTCAATTGGATCATCTTTTTAATTTTATCGGGTAATTTACTTATCTTTTCTTTCCAATAAATTTCTTCTGTTACCGTATCTGCGATATTATCGCTTGCTTGTAATGTATCTAATATGGTTATTTCCTTCTTCTTACAATCTTCAAGTGGTGTATATAGTGACATTGCTCCATCATTGGCTTTTCGAACATCATAGTTGTTACAGCGAAAATAATGTTCAATTGCTTGTTTAATTTTCCAAGTAAAATATGTAGTAAACTTGCCTTTTGAAGGATCATATCCTAAAGCAGCTTTACATATTGCTTCATGTCCTAACCCTTGAAAGACCTCCCAAGAGCACACTCTAGTATAACTTCTTCTATATAGGAACCTAATCAACTTGTAGTTATCTTCAATCAACTTCCTCTGTTCATCATTTAACTTTTTCATTAGCTCATCTCTCCTAAAACATACTTATCACTTGCGAATCCTGCAGCTCCTTTGTGTCCGCCACCACCGTACTTAATAGCGATCTCACTTACGTCCACATCATCATTCGCAGCTCTCAAGCTATAGCTCCATCTCTTGCTTCCACCATTATAAGCAAATCCAATATAGATATCATACTTATCATCAACTGACTCGAAGAAATCTGAATTAATCAATCCATGATTCACAGCGAAACACTTATATCCCTCAAACTCTACAGCGAATCCCTTTGAACTGATATATTCTTCTGCCTGTTTCTGTTTGTACTTATAAAGAAGTCGTCCTTGCTCAATAAGAACATAAGGATCTTTTATAAGCTCGAACCATTCGCCAAATTGCCAAGGCTCATATTCCAACATTTCAAATGCTGTATGAAAGTATTTAGTTTCCTCTCTATAATTGAATGTCCATGTATCCCAGTCAGCTACTAATAAAAGAGCAAGGGGCATATCTTCATCCCAATCTTCATCTTCTTTTGGCTGTAACCCTTGTACCCTTTCCATTCCATCGAAGAGAGCATTATTATTGAAATACCACCATGTCAATGAAGCCCCTGATATTCCAGGCCCTGTCATTCTTATCCCTGGAATATAGCTTTCAAAATCCTTATATTTTTCAATAGTCGTTTTATGATGATCAATCCAAACTACATTTTTTGTAATTTTTAAGAGTTCTTTCATATCTTCCGGTTCAATGCTAAAATCAACAATAAACACTCTTTCATCTCTTTTAATTTTGTCTAATGGAAACTCCATGCCATAATTAATCTTAATAAAATTCTCTGGGTTTTCATCTTCCTCTCCTAAACAAGCATAATGCCATACTAAATAGCCCGCACACTTCCCATCTAAATCTAAATGATAAAAACACTTCATTCAATCACTCCTCTCTAACCAAAAAATCTATATTCATCTTTGTTTTCTTTTGGTGCCATAAAAATACGTTTAACCTGCTGTTCTGAATAATTTTCCTCAATAATTTTAGTAATTTCTCTAGCAACCTCAGACTTGGCCTCATCTGGCATTTTATGTGGTGTATAAGTATCATAAAATTTGACTTCATTACCTTCAAAATTAAACATAATTAATTTTTCCTCAGGATCTACGTAATTGTCTGTGAAATTTAATCTCATTTCTCCAATGTCTCTATCATTGTATAATTTAGAAATAGTCAAAGGAATATGCAAATCCATATCATATCCTGAACCGTCATATAGTTCATTTTCTGGTACACTTCCTTCTAATATTTTCCCATTTTCAAATTCAACAACGATATCTATATATTCGGTACTATACATTCTTAAAATATTAAGATCCTCAATCGCCTCTTTAAAGCTTGACCCAGTATTTAGCTCAAATGCAATTGCTCTAAGACAATCATAATTCAATTTCATTCGTAGACTAAAGGCAATTACATTTTCAATTTCTCCATAGTACTGTTCTTCAAGTTTGTCTTCCATATATGCTTGAATCTCATCTACTGTAGGGTAAGCAAATCTAAAATGATAATGAAATCTTCCTGGTCTATTTAATAAGAAGGAACTTAGCTCATCAATCTTATTACAAGTAATAACAAATAGCTTTTTGCCTGCACTCATCCCATCAAACAATGACAGCATTTCTGCCTGACAATTATATTTGTTTTCATCAAAAGTCTTGTCGTATTCATCAAACAATACCATTACAGTCTGTTCAATATCGTCTAAGAAATTTGCAATTCCTGGAATATACTCGTCTACTAAGATAACTGGCACTCCACTTTCTTTCGCTTTGATTCCTAACATCTTAGAGAACAATGACTTACCAATTCCTTTGTCACCACTTAAGATCACTCCTAAATTACGTTTCATCTTATCTAATGCATTTAGAACCTTATCTACTTTTTCTAAATGTTGACCATAAACTTTTGTTTCTGTCATTTCTAAGTCATGTGTTTCAACCAATGAAAAACCTTCCTGATCATTAAAAGCTACCCTATATGTTTTTGCTGGCAACTGCTCATATGTTGTAATTGCGTTATTGTAAAATTTGTATTTTCTTCCTGATTCTACTACTCTCATTATGTAATCTCCTTTTCTTTTAAATAGAATACTCATCAGTATAGTATCTTGCTTTATTTCATTTATGATCTTAGAGCCATACGAAGACTGGCGACTTGGAATGTTTCCTGTGGTAGATTCCAGTCGCCGGGGTCTTCGTATCTCTATGTGATTAATACTGCCTTGTATCCTAAATCTGATACTCGATTAGTTTCTTTATGTATTTACTTAATCTTGTTATACAGCTCTCTAAACTTCATAAAATCTTTTACATCTCCACCATTGTCAGGATGCGCTGATTTCATAGCATATTTAACCACTTCTTTAACTTCTGGCGACATTTGTTTAGACTTCCATTTCTTTGTTTCCTCCACAAATGTTTTATGTCGTTGGATATCTGCGAGTCTTTCTGTTTTAAGCGCTATGATATCATCCCTTAAAACACTTACACGAATTTGTAATTTATGATTTTCTCGTCTTAATGTGGATATTTCATACTCTGCATATTCAAGTTTTCTTTCGTATTGTTCTTCTATATCTTCTATATCTCCTATATCTGCTTCCATCTCATTTTCTGTTTTAATAAGATGAAAACCCCAACCTAAGACAAATCCCGTACCGAGCAGTACTAGGAAATAAATAACATCTAATGAGCTCATAAGTACTACTCTCCTAATTCAATCCCACAGATTTCTTTTGCTAATTCTTGAACAGCAACACGATCTACCCAATCTGTATAATCATCGTCCTCATCTATGTCAATAGCAACATCATTGTCATATAAAAAATTCAAAAGATCCTCTAATGTGTGAATATCTTTTTTAACTTCATCTACTCTGGTGCGAAACTCCTGTTTTAGAATTTCTTCTACTTTTCCCTTTGTACGATATAAATCCTCAGGAAACATATGATACTTATCCTGGCCCTCTCCTCTTTTACATGATATAATTGCATATTGCCTTTCTGGGTCTAACGATTGTTCAAATCTAGAAATCGTGCCATATTTAATGCTATAATCATCATAACAGTATGGATGAAAATATACCTTATCTCCTATTCTAAAATCATTCATTATATCACTCTCCTTTATTCAACTCCTGATAAAATGGCACACTCATAAGTTCTGCTCGCAGCTCATCATACATTTTATGTAATCTTGGATTCACTAAACTCATCCATTTCTTGCGATCATCTTTTGCCATAGCTTCTCTTACCATAGTTGCACTGATTGGCAAGTCCTGTCTATTTACGATCAGCTCTGCCGTATTAGCTAAGTCTTTCTTGTCAAACCAACCACTTCGACTTTCATCGTTCCCATAAATCATAATCTCGGGGTTCTTGTGGATATAACGATCTACATTGTTTAATAAATATTTACCCCACTCAGGACAGATATCATTTTCATCTGTCATATCAGCTAATCCATAGATCATTACTTCTGGTCGGTCTCCATAGATCTCCTTTAGAATTTTTGTTCTTGTGTTAATGTTGAATGGATTCCTTTCTGTCCCACACTCTTGTGCTGATCCAATTAAAATTAATAAACGGTCACATAATAAAAGACCGGTATCAACCAGTCTCTCATGTCCTTTATGAAATGTCTGGAATCTTCCGCAAACAAGTCCTGTATCATATGGTTTCATTATTATTCACTCCTTTTCTTTTTTGCTTCTCTCCAATAAGCTTCATCTAATCTTTCCATGTTGTCATCCTCAAACTCTGGAACAAAGATTCGATGTCCACAAATTTTACAAACACCATAGTTTTCTGTGTAAGTAACTTCTATTCCCTTTATTACTTCAGTTGTTTCTTTGGAAAAAGTCTCATAAGGCACTCTTTCACGACAATGAGAACATAATAATTTTTCTTCCATTATTCATCATCTCCTTCACCAAACATAATGCTTAATCCCCTAAGCATCCCATCAAGTTTCTTGTCAATAGCTCTGATTCTCTTATAGTTGTAAATTAACATGTATGGGATTCCAATAATCACACACAAAGCTGCGATCAATCCAAAAACCCATAATATGTAAAACATCACTTCCATCTCATCGTTCCTTTCTAAGCTCTGTTTTCACTTCATACCACCAAACAGATACTTCAATTTGTTTTCTTTCTTCCTCAGTCACTCCCTGATCCTTAAGGGAATTGTCTGCAATTTGTTTTAATTCCCAATCGCTAATATCAGGATCTGCATAATTTGGTAACTGCCAGTGATCTTCTTCTAAACACATCTTAATAAGATCATCTACCATAAGCTCCAATTCTTTTTCAGTTTTCCCCTGTGTATTACATAGGAAATACGGAATATAGGCTATGTATGGAATTTCTTTAGGTGTCTTATCGTGAAATACAATCACTGGATATTTCATATTGAACTTATCTAATTTCTTATTTTCCACAATTACTCTCCTTTCTCTAAAGGAATAACTTTACCATCTTCATACTTACAATATTGGCCATCTTTACTGATATATGGACACATATAACCTACATGCCCTCCTACATACCTGTAGTAAACAATCTTTGTTTGAGTATCATATTTTAACTCTCCATTAATGTCTTCCATTGTAAATGTCTTATTGATTCCATTTTCGTCATAATACGATGAGCCATCGTCACACCCTGCTAACATACATCCCATAATTGTCGCCATACAACAAACTAACAATTTCTTTTTCATCGGTCACACTCCTCACATTTTTCTGGACTTGTTTCATTCCATGCTCTTATCGCTTTCATATTTGCCCTATTAATACTTCCTGGATCGGGAATTGTTTTAAAATTGTTCCCCTTAGTTGATAAATCGTAATGCCTATTTACTGTTACAGAAAAGCCACATTTTGGGCAATTGATTTTAACTTCATATATTCCTCTCAACCCACATAATTTATGTGTTTCATAATTAAAATCTGGACTATAAGACCATTTAACTTGTGGCTTTCCACCACATCTGCATTTATGTAATCTTGGATATGTCCATGGTGATTCTTTATGTGTTAGTAAATAATGATTTGTTTTATAAATAATTACATACACTATCACAATCGAAAACATGATCAATACAGTTATCATTTCCTAACCACCTCTTCTAAAAAATCTCATCCAATGCTTCTTCAATAACTTCTTTGATATCCTCTTCTGTTAAGTCATAATCATACATCATATCATCCATCGGAAGATGACTTTTCATACACGTAAACAAATACTCTGCAAGCCCTTCTGTGTCATAACCTTTTACAACAGCATCCTTTTGCAAAGGCTGTTTCATGCCGTTCCTAATATGATGCCCAAGCTTATGAGCTGTAATAATAATTTTGTTTCCTTTAGGGATTACCTCTTTTCGTCCAAAAATTGTTTCAACTTCTGTTTCTCTTTGTGATACTAATATTTCTCCGATTTTATATGTACTCATTCATCCACCTCACAATCAACATCAAATAGATATTTCATGATGCGTTTTTTCCCAATTTCCTTCATTGCATCTTCTGCTATGTTTTCAGATGTGAAATATGTGACGGATTCCATTCTTCTGGAACACATACTCACAATTTCTAGTGCGTCGCATTTTGGGAGATATTCAATACAATAGTGCCAATTTTTCACATTCCATTCTTCAAGATTTGGATCATTGTGTTCGTCAGCATATCTCTGAAGCTCGGTCTTAACTTTCTGTTTTTCTCCTGCAAATTCTGCTTCTTCTTTAGTTCTGAAGCAATTCCCCATAGAATATCTTCCCTGGTCTATACGATCATTTTCCCATTCACAGTTATAAACTTGTCCATCACTACTTATATACCAATACCAGTCTCCGTATTCAGGTTTCCAAATCTTTTTAGGCCTCTTAGCTTTCTCAACCAGTCCTAACAATTGCTCTCTCTCTTCTTTACTCAACCCCTCAAGATTAATCGTAATATTCTCACTCATTTTCTTTCACCTCTACTCCCATTCTTTTTCCAAACTCAATGATCTGCTCTCTACTTAACCATTCAGGCTTTTCGTTTTCTGTGAACAAATCCCAAATGAACAGCATATAATCAATCTGTTCTTCTTCCGTCTTGCTCCACAAATGATTAACACATTTATGACCGTTTAAGTAGTACTCACAATCTGATCTCATACGATCTAACAACATATATCTATACTTCTTATCTCGCTGTGAAATCCAGATTTTCATTTCTTTCATTTCATTGGTCATAACTTATCTCCCTTCATAGTTCCAATATCTAATCCAACTCATAGCTTCTTCCATATAAGCTGGATTCAGATCCTGCCATCTACTACCGCACTCAAACTCAGCCTTAAGATCATTCCAGAGATTAGCAAAATACATTCTGCTTTTCTCTTTATATAAATCAGAGTGGGCACCACCTAACAGTGAACCCACTCTATCTTTAACTGCTCTATGTACTTTATTTTGCTGAGTTGTTGAAAGAGTCATGTTTGAAATACTCTTGTCAAATGCCTTTGTTTGCTTTTCTAAAGCGTCTTTAAATTCGACCATCTGCTGAACATATGTAACCTTAAAATCTCCAAACTCTGCTAAAAGTTGGTTAACACTCTGATCCGCCGCAACTTCATAATGTCCTGTTTTCCTTAATGTTGGAAGCACTTCTGAAGTTACCCATCTCTTGAATTCTCTCGCTTTCTCTAACTTGCTTCCAAAGATCAATGCATACATACCTGACTCGTTGATAAGCCAGCCACCACGTTGTCCTAAACTCGATAACGTTTTGTTATTGAGTTTATCATCGTCATCAACATGATCTGCCAATGCTTTACTTGGATTCGTATAACCCAAACACTCGGCCACATCTTTCCCAACAAACCACGGATCACCATCAATAACAACCGTTCTCACTTCTCCAAAATCAGCATTATCAAATACCATCTGTTGTAACTGATCTGATTCTGATTTCTGTTCTACTTTAACTAACTCTGCCATATGTAAATCTCCTTCCTATTCGTGGCATATTGTATAAATTATATTCTCATACGGATTATCAACGCAGAAATCATATAAGTCGCCTTCATCATCTAGCTGCACACTATCGAAGCTAATGTCTTTTACTGTATTTGTACAATCTGGAATATAAAACTGAACATCAGATAATTGTGCTCCTCGAATTTCATCAATTTTACCATTCGCATACTGGTCATTAAATTTAATTCCCTTTAGTCTGCCTGAAAACTTTTTAAATCCGTGTTCATCACAATCAGTATCAAATCCTAATTCTGTTTCATCCCAATCTAAGACAAATAATTCCTCGCCTCTTCTAGCTTCAATAAAGTCTATAGCTATCATATTTGCAGTTGTTTTTGCTTTTCCTGTTACATAACATCTCATAATATACTCGCTCCTATCTATTCTTAGACCCAGCAATAAACAACAATAGAAGATAATAAGTCCTGATTCCCAACTTCTCTTCTGCTAATATCCTCACTGCTTCATCCACATCTACGATCTGTACTGTCAAATCTTCATTCGCTTCTAACTTACTTAAATCAATCTCACCAGTTGCAATCCCATACACAGTACTAACACATTCATCTGTCATACCAGCACTTGAAAAACACGGTCTATTTAATCCAGACATATCATCACATGGCTTAAAGTCTAAACCGGTTTCTTCTTTCATTTCTCTAATTGCAGCTTCTACAACTGTCTCTCCCTCATCTACAAGACCCGCAGGAAGTTCATATATGTAATCATTTACTGGATATCTAAACTGTCTGATCAATACCAACTTATCTCTTTCCTCACCATAATAAGCATACATTAGCACTGCGTCTGCTTTAGGCTCTCCTACTTTAGCTACCAACTCTTCTTCATTATGTCTGCTAGCTACATAATATGGATGCTCATTTCCATTCTTATCGACCACAGTATAGTCATACAGATTCAAAAACTTGTTATCTGTCTGCTTTTTGATTTCTTTTACTCTACTCATATGTAAATTTTCCTTTCTGATAGCCTAAAGTCGCAAATTGCGACGTTAGAAAAAAGATGAGGTACGCATCTGATACCTCATCTTATGAATTCTCCTTTCAGTTTCTTATAAGCTTCCCACACTGCATCTCCTCTTCTAAAGTTGTATCCATTGTCTGTTGCAATCTCTGCTCCACATTCTCTACAGCGACCAACCTTAAAAGGGAAATGAACTATAGTTCCATGGAAGTTCTCTTCTACTATTTCATCACGAATGTCATACTCAACAAACTTTCCACATTCTTGACAATAGGCACGTTCATGTAATTTATTCATTTTGACTACTTCCTTTTATATAAAAACTTATCATCTTCATACCAAGACCCTGCAACCACTCCACTACGATGGATAATAACTACATTAAGCCATGCGGGATATTTATTGGGTACATGCTTTGCAAGATGATCTCCAACACATAATCTAACAGGAATATCTTTATATATTCCATTTATGTAATGATTTCTTCGACGCACATCGGTATCTTCAGTAATGTTAATAGCTGTTTTTACCTTATTAAATACCTTTTCTGTCTCAGTATTACCTGGCAACAAACGATTAAGATACATTGGGGTTTTATATTTTACATACTCATCTATATCAAAATCCTTATCAACAGTTACTCTTATACAAAGCTTATTCTCAGCAAACTGCTTAAAATCTTCAATGGATATGATTTCTGTGTCAGTATAAAATAGTTCTTTATTGGTCTTATCATCTGCTGAATTTCTATGTAGGTTAATATACTTAATGTGCGATATGTTGTATGAACTATTTATGTTTGCCCCATTTGTATTCCATGTGATTTTTACATCTGGACAATACTTCTGTATAATGTCTATCAACTCATTAAATTTGTCAGAAGGTAAACTCCCTCCCGTAATAGAAACTTCATTAAAATCATGTTTTTCTTTCAATACAATCTCACATGTTTCGAGAAAATCATCATAGTCCATAACATTTTTGCGTAAGCCTTTATCAATACAATAAGGACAATTTGCATAACAGGAACCCGGAAGATTTATAACAAGTGTTTTTGCAAAATCAAGTACTGGACGACCAAATAAATCACGCATATGGGCTTCATATCCTGATTGGCCGATATCTCTAATTGCTTCTTGATAAATTTTGTGTTTTAGCTGATTCAAATCTACTGCATCGGATTCCATAATTGCTGTTTGGTCTGTTCTATCCATAGTGTCCTCCTCTCTAATTATTACACTGTTCTCTTATCTCTGATTTAATTTCGATCACTCTTCTAGTTTTGATCAATCTCATGCTCTAAAACTTCTTTACACTCTTTCAAATAATCTTCGAATTCCTTTCCTGTAAAGAATCTGAACATGTCATTAAAAGTCTCATGTCCATTCTCTTGATCTCTGTAAATTGAAAACAATTCAATTGCTGTTCCATTTACTTCAAAGTCTTGATCATCCATAAGATCTGCTAAAATAGTATCAGGATCTCTAAAGCTATGATCAATTTCCCCTTTTATCTGTTTCTCTAAAAATTTTACATTTAACTCAATTACTTTATCTAAAAGCTCCCTTACGCTCATAAATTCTCCTCTCTAATTATTGCACTGTTCTCTTGTCTCTGGCTTAATCTCAATTTCAATCATTTCCATTGCTTTCACTCCTTTACTCATAACATTCTTCAGGAATTCCATTGATATAGCATCCGCAACTTTCAGCACCAAACTCTACTTCTTTAGGATCGAAAGCAATTCCGTCCATCATATACGTCTTAATGTTTCCCGGATATACATTATATTTCCTTCCAACAGACTCTAAGAAATCATCAATCTGATAAACATCCTCACTATCCATTAGCCCTGAAATTGGAAATTCCTCCGCATAGTGTTTTCCATTGATTTCTACCACATCTTTCCATGTAAACTTCTGTCCTTCAAATTCCTTTATGGTATTCCATGCTTTTTCAACATTTAGACAACTATCATAAAACCCACAGAATATCATACACTCGCACATATCCTCTGCATGACACATTGAGTCATCATAATCTATTGTTGATGGCTGCAAGGTTAAGTCTCCATTTCGTCTTTTATAAATCAAATGATAATATTTTTTATATTCTAATTTCTTCATAACCTCACCTTTACTTTTCTGGTATGTAAAAAACCGTATTCTGATCTGGAATACGGTTCTTATATTCATCTACAAATTTAAGTAACACCTCATTCGCTTTTTCATATGAACTAAAATCCCCTAAGGTTACATTTTCTTCTCCTAAAAGATCCATGTTGATAAAAAACCAATCTCCAGAATGAGATACATACAAGCATTTCATCATCTGTATATTATAGACTTCAGATTTCTTCTGGTTTACAATTAACATACTTCTACTTCCTTTCTTTACTTCCTTATTTAAAACTACAATGGGGACAGTGGGACTCGAACCCACATAAATATAAGTGTTATTTTATTACAATAGGGAGGTACAAAATGTTTATATTTAATATGAAAATTTTAGTTTTAAGTTCTTTATGGAAAAATATAGTTTTGCTTTACCTATTAAGCTATGTCCCCAAGATGCCAGCTCTTACGAGCCGGCTTAATACTAATTCAAGAGATCCTGAATATTAATCATAGATTTACTATCTCCGGATACTTTAGGAACTTCTCCGTTCCATTTCTCAATCCACTGCTGAATTAAGATTTTATTTGTCAACTGTTTCTCTAAGATTTTGTTTGCATCTGCCTCTGCTTTAGCATTAACTACCTTAGTCTCAGCATCTTTCTTAGCTTTAAGACGATTCTGCTCTGCTGTTTCTACACGTTTCTTGGCAACTGCCTCATCAGCGATCGCTTTTTCAATCTCACTACCTGCGTTCATGTCTTTGATAGTCAGCTGCACAAGCTCAACACCCTCATCTTTAAGCATGTTCTGTAAATCTTTTGTAGCTAAGGCGTAGATTTCATTTTTCTTAGCTCCAAGAGTGTCAATCACATTGTACTGAGTTACAACTGTTTCAATACTCTTCTGTGCATAGTTGCTAATGATATTCTGCTTTAGGTTGTCAAGTGTTGTGTATCTCTTGTATACCTTAAAGGCGTCTTTCTGATTAACACGGAACTTGACATTCACTTCAGCTCTGACAAACTGTGCATCTTTAGTCTGCACATTTACGTTTTTGATTGTTCTCTCTTCTACAGTGGTTGGAATAAGAAATACCTTATCAATTGGACTTTTGAATGTAATTCCTTCGTTTAATGTCTTGCTGCTAGTTCCACTGAACGCTGACCAACGGATTCCTACATTATTAGATGGTACATATACAACACACAATGTAAGTACAAAAATCACAATAGGAACTAAAGCCCATAAAGCACCTTTCTTGGATTCCTTTGATTCCTCTTTATTGGAATCAAAACACCCAACAACAATTAACACAATGGTTGCAACAATTAACAACACTCTAAAAAACATTAACATTTCTAAACTTCCTCTACCTTTCTATTCATCTTTGTTCAATGCAATCAATGAATTTCCACATGTAATTCTGTCTGCATCTTCTTCTTTTGATGGAACAAATACAATTACATCCCAACCGTCTTCTACTAAAGGCTGTTCAAATTTTTCATAAACATCAAAATCTGTAACAATCTCATAACCTTCATCGACAGCTTCAACTGTTTCATGAATTGGAGTAATCTTAACAATGCACTTTTCTTTGTCAAAATACTTGTTCATTAAATCAACATCCAAGTTGCTTTCAGATGTAACTGCAAAATTTAATGTATATTTGCGTTTCTTTGGCATTGGAAGATCGTCAATAATAGCTCCAATTTCTTCTAACGACAAAGAACATTCTCTAAACATTTCATTTCGCTGTTCTTCATCTAATGTATTGATAGAAAACTGAAGACCGAAACCATCTTCTCCACCGTATTGGAAACCTGTTGCTATCCATTTGAATAAAAACGCTTTCAAGTTCTGATTTGCTTTTGGCATCATTGTAGAAACAACAGGGTGATATGTATCAAAATGAATATCTCCATCAGGATCAGCCAACATTAGAGCAACCTGTCTTGCAGAAACAATTACATTTGGATTAAATGTAGGTTCACCCATTCTGGCATAATGCGCATTTAGTCGTTCTCCATCTTTTACTCCAGATAAAGCGATTCCAGATGTGATTTCAGCCATGAGCTCAGCTAAAGATGCATTTCCTTTAAATCCAAGCTTAGGACAATCACAGAAATTACAATGCATTGGACAACCTTTCTGGGAAGAAACAGTAACAACTAATTTTTCTTTTACATTAACAGGTTTATGTTCTACTTTCTCAATACGTTTGTTATATCCAAGAAAATCTGCTTTAATGTTATTTTCTTTTCCATAATCTCCAACATAAAGATATTCCAATGTTAAATCTGTATCAGAAATAATTTTTCCTGTATGTGTATTTGTAATTGTTCTCATCTTTCTTCCCTCTACCTTTCTACATATGTCCAACTCTGAATAAAGCTCATAGCATCATCAAAATCGTTTGGACTAAGATCTTTATAAGTTCCACATTCAAATTCTAATCTCAATTGATGCCACAGATTTGCAAAATACAAAGCACCTTTAGCTTTATACAGTCCTGAATGAGCTCCACCAAGTAATTCACTTACTCTTTCCTTTGCGGCCTTTTGAATACGACTCTGCTTTTTAGTATCAATAGTCATATTGTTCATTACTAAATCTAATCTCTCTGTTTGATCTTTAAGCTGTTCAGTTACAGAATCTACAGCATCTTTTAGTTGTATAATCTCTCCTTGCAAACCTAGGTTATTGTGAAGCTTTTCTTTCTGTTCTTCTGTGCCATACATTTCCCTATGTAAAACATCTCTTGCTTCAAGTTGATATCTTTCTAGCTTTTCAACAACATTGGGAATATCCTCTTCCATCTTTTTGGTTAATGTAATTTTAGCTAACCAAAGTGGCACATATGTTTCATGTAAGCAAAATGTTTCTTGTTTACCCCCTGCTGTAAGGAGGCCAAAATTTCGGCCACCTTTGGATAAGACTTTGTCAGCTTGAATTTTCTCTCTTTGTGCCCTTGCTCGTCTTTCATTAAACCCTAGCTGTATACATGTGCTTCTGATTGCCAACCAAACTTCTCCATCCTCATCTTTTACACCTAAAAGCGTATCTCCATAAAACGGGATCTCTTTTGTTTCTACTTCATTCATCTCTACTCCTTTCTCTCTAAAACTAAAATAGCTTTCCAATAAGTACTATTACAAGAAGAAGCTTCTAATTTGTATCCTTTATTAATCAAATTAGAAACTTCTTCTTCAAACTTACTTGGATTTACTTCTTTTACGGTTTTTATAGTGTCACCTTTTATTTCCATCCCTTCTCCTTTCCAACCGTCGCAACTCTGCGACAGTTCATTTCTATATCTGCACGTCTAATCAGACGCTCAGTTCTCTTCACTCTCAACAAACACAAGCTTATCAATTTGCTCTCTGTCACTACCTCTGAAGATAGAAATGTTATTGTCAATAGTCCATTCACCATCAACCTTGACACAACAGCTACCTCTCTGATATTTCACAGGAATCTTATCCCAATCAATTCCCTTATCAGCCAGTAACATTTCTTTAAGCATCTCACAATTAACACCCTGAAGCTCTTTGTGGGAATAAAATGCTTGTCCAACCATCTGAACTGCATTCCTCATAGCGTCTTGCTGTCTCCAATAAATTAGATTCGTAACTTCTTCTTTTGGAATTGAAAATGCTCTAGCATCAAACATAGCTCCACGTTCTTTAGATTTCTCATAGGCTTTAAGCACTTCCATATCTTCACTTGATATGTCTTCTCCCTTGTTTACCTTAAATCCATAAACAAAAGCACTAAATACCTTATTGAACTCCATAGTAGCCATACTCGCTGCAATGCTACACATCTTATCAGTACGGTAGTTAAACCAGCCATCAGAATTTAGCTTCTGATAATCGATAAGAATAAATGTAATTTCATCACTCTGTGTGTAAGCAAACACACAACCTTGAATCTGTCTACACATTTTCATCATTGTGGCCTGCATTGCATTGCTAAGCACTTCATCGAACGGTTTCTGAAACCCTCTAGTGAATGTATGAAATGCCTTTCCATCTACTCTGATCGCAACTGGTACTCTTCTTGTTAAGTACTGTCTTGAGACACATTCATAAGCTTTCATTCGTTTGTCAAACTCTGTTGCCATCTTCCTTTTTCATCTCCTTTCTAAAAAATTTATATACTAAAAGAGACACCTCATACGAAGTGTCTCTCTCAATATCAATCTTTAACTAACACTTGAATCCCGGAACATCCCCAAAGAATGCTGTAAGAATTTCATTTAGATCATCTAGATCATCCATTGCTTTCTTTTCAATGTCCTCTTCATTGAACCCTTTTATTTCATCATATTCCTCTCCAGAGAAGTCACCCTCTTTTGAGCAGAATCCACAACCACAGCAATCATCTTCGTTCTCTTCTCTAGTTCTTACTTGCTTATTGTAAGCTTCCATAAGCTTGTGGTATGTTTCAATTTTCTCTTCCTCGTCTTTATCTTTAATTGTATAAGAACCACCAACTTCAAAAATTACTTTATCTTCTTCAAGATTAAGATATACAATATCTGGAAACTCAAGTGTAATTCCATCTAAAACTACTTCATCGATATAAGAATTAATAAGCATAATCTTATTGAATGAAAGATCTTTTTCTAACACAATCCCCCAATCTTCATTCGTACACTCATGTATCAGTTTAGGCTCTCTTACAAAATACCTAACATCAGATCCATCTAATTTCTCAAGCCCAGTATCTAATGTTAATTTAGTTCTTACAACCGTTTCTCCTTTAAAAATCGCTTTCATCTGTTTCTCCTTTTCTATGTAAATTAATAGTTACAGATTTAACTCATTGTGAGGTGATATATTTCTCTATTGGTTTATGATCAAACATGATCAGGAGTATGGAGGCACAATGACGCCGCAGCGGAGTGTAATCTCATCAAGTCCTTCCTGGCTTGCCAGTGAAGGAGATGAGATTATGCCTCCTTTCTCCTGATTATGTGAGTGATTCAAACACAATTCATTAAATCAGCAAGTATATCTCTTGCAAAAAAAATGTAGAACAACTTATCTTCGATGTATTCCTCTATGTATTTATGATTCAAGAAGGAGGATCTTCATGAACTCCTCTCGCAGTTGATGCTGCTAAATCATTACGAAGTGATGTTTAGCGTAATCAATGCGGAGGGTTCTGAAGATCCTCCTTCTTTGATGGTTGATGATAAGTATTTCTACAAAGGGTACATCTCCCTTTTGTTGGTTTAGGCACTCAATTTTTCTGTAATAATTGCATTCTTTTGTCCATACAGAATCTGCATTCTCTCAAAAAATTCTTCAATTACAGTTGCTTCGCTTGCGTCTTCAATGTCTTCACAACATCCCCAAAGGTTAATATCTGGAGCAACTATCTCTCCTAAATCTTTTAATAATTCTGTAAATCTTGGATCAACAATGAACCACTTATATACTTTAAGATTGAAATCTCCTGCTTCAGCTCTCTCTTCACGAATATCATCTTCACACATATCATCATAGTCAATATACTCAAGCTCTTCATAATCTGATTCATCATAATTTTCTGGACAGTTATAAATATAAAACGAATCTCCAACCGTTCCATTTGCTAACGAATCTCCATAAATAGCTTCTAATTCATTTACTATTATTGTTACATCTGCTTTTATGAGAACTCCGATTACTTTCTTTTTAATAAACTCATCTGCTTCTTTAATAGTTAATTTCTTTACTTCTTCTGGCATATAATTCCCCTCTCTATCTTGGATTGTAATATCTTGCTACGTAATCTTCAATAATTGTAAAAGCCTGCTCATAATTGAAATCTCCATTAATTAAGTCTTCTCTAATTCGTTTTAGGCTTTCTTTTTGGGATGAAGACATATGTAATTTGTCATAATCAAACATCATAATGTGTTTTAATGTAAAATAAATTCCTGAATGGAAAGTTGTTGTTACCAAATCTTTTCTAAATTGTGACTGTTTATACAATAAACAATTAGTATATCGCCAATATCGTTCAGCTTCAAATCTTTCATCCGCTAATAAATTTTTCATTTCCAAGAATGTATTCTGATTTATCCCTATACAATCAAACCCTTGAGAAAAATAATTCAAAATTTCTAACCTTCCAAAAGCAGCCCATCTTTCTTTATACGCTTTTTTATCTCTTTTTGAGAGTGTATATAAAGCATTAAGCTCTTTTCCAAATTTATCGTACATATATTTCCAATTATCTACATTATTGCCACGCATCAATTCTTTTTCAAGCATCTTTACATAACCAATAGTCTCTACATAATACCGTCTTGTCCAATGGACAGCATTCATAAACTGATATGGAAGCCATCTTCTGTGTATATAAGGATTAAACACATGTCCATCTTCCATAATCTTTTTATACAGGTATGAATTTTCTGCAAACGCTTTCCCTTGATATCCTAAAATATTCTGCATAGCTAATGAAGGATATTTCTTTGTGTCTACTCCTGCTTTTTCTAAACTCTTTTCTACATTCATTTTACATTCTTCCTTTCCTAATAACCTAAAATCCATTTTCTATATATATACAAACTCTTATGTCCACCTTTCCAAAAGAACAACTTATCATCTTTCCAAGTGATCCATCCTTTCATTCCAGCGAGTAACACATAGAGCTCTAACAATGGCTGAATTTCACTTCTTCTCATTCCTGTAAAATCATTTGCCCCAAAATCATTTAATCCTTTTGCTATAAAATTTTGTTTCTTTTGAACAGCAGATCTATCAGGAACTGAGCAATAAAATAATCCATACAGGTATTCAATAACCTCATATGGATTTTCTTTTTCATTTAATTCAGTTGGCAATATAAAATCTAAATCTCCTTCCTTTATTAAGTCATCATACTCAATAACTTCTCCACTACACAATGTCACATCACTTACTACGCTTCCTTGATCAACAACCTTATACTTCTTAAATCTCACTTGTCTTTTGTATAGATCAGTTGTCATTCTAAAAGACATGCAACTATTAATCATTAAGGTATTTCCTTGTGACAGCTCATACAATACTTTAAATAAACTTTTCATGATTTTCCTTTCTACATACTCTACATTGGCGACATGTTTTCTCTATTGGTTTATGATTAATAAGGGCACGCACGCCTGTGGCAGCGGTGAAATTATTGTCGAGGAGACTAATTTCCCGCTGCATAAGGCAGCTGTGCCCTTATTATGTATGATTCAACGTCTCGTATGTTTAGCCCATGTTAGCTTGTTTGTATGCTCACAATAATGCTATGTTCCTTTATTCTTTTATGATTATAAAGCGGTTGAGCTGCAGGGATGACTTGGTCAATGTATTGCCAGTCATCCTGCAGCTTCAACGCGCCTTATATGTAATTCCATTGTCTCACATACAACGTCCATAGTAACTTTCTTATGTTCATGTTAATAACACGTTTCTAAATTCCCTTTATGATGATAAGATCTGGGAAGAAGTGGTGATGGAATGCTGGTTATCAACCATGCATGGAATCACCAGAGCTTCCTAGTGATCTAATTTGACTTATAACATCTCACATAAGTACCTCGTGTTAGGTTTGACTTAAGATAAAGCCGTCAATGAAGCCCTGTACAATTCTTTACTGTATCTAAACTGATGATACATTTCATTCATGCTGATATATCCTGCTTCTTCTAAAATGTCTTTATCGCTTCTTGTTTTACCAAGATTTGCACTTACGTTTTTTCCTTTCCCTCTTAATACTCCACATTCATCAGTTACTTTATTTACACCAAGACCACCAACCTTTCTCTTACCAGTATACAAACCTCTGAGTGTATCTTTAATCCACATATCTAATGTCTTAATATCATCTTCGACATTCACAATACTAAAGAAATACTCAGCCCAACCAAACTCATTCGGATTCCTTAAGAAATTCAAATACAGATATTTATTAATTTGTCTGATTGCAACTTTTACGCTACCAATTCCTGCTTTCTTATTTACATATTCTCTAATGTGTTTCTGAAATTCCTTTAAGCTCTTTTCAGAAAAACTTCTCTTCTGTCCATTAATTCGCACTCCTAAGAATGTAAACCATTGATCTGTACTGACTGTTTCTACCTTTTTGGGATTTAATGTAAGTCCTTTTGTTTCTAACATCTCTCCTAACATCTTCAAAGCCTTATCTGCATCCTTACCAACCATCAAGATATCATCTGAATATCTGTAATAAATAATATCCATCTTGCTTAACTCTTCGTCTACATCTCTTAAAACACAATTGGCAAAGAATGTAGACACTGCACAACCTTGAGTCATACTTTTGTATTTCTCAATAACATTTCTTTTCTGATCAATGATACAATCATCCATATAATAATCTCTTACAATCTGATCAATAGGACTTCCTGTATCAATTTTATCAATCATTTCATTAAGTACCTCACGGCTTACACTGTCAAAATACTTACTAATGTCTACCTTATACCCAACAGCTCCTTGATGTTTCTTAAGCTCCATACAAATATCATCTACGATATTTTTAACTCCAATTCCTTTCTGATAAGACACACATCTTGGATGAATCATATGACCATATAATTGCATATAAACATAATTGATTTGTGTCATAACAAATCTGTCAATTGGCTGATTAACATACACTTCTCTTACTTTTCCATTGTCTTTAGGAATTTCTACTACATACGGAGGTGCAATTTTGTAATTACCATCCCAGATCATTCCTAAAAGCCGTGCTTTGTATTCTGGATCACATACAATTCTTAATACATCTCTATGTACACCTTTGCTTTGCTGATGTGTGATATTTTGTCTCCATAGCTGATCATCCATGAACAGTTCTAATTTCCTTTTATTGATCTCGTTCACTTTGTAACACCCTCTTTAATAATAATTATTTTTCTTTGACATGTTCAAAAATTTAATAAGCCCTCGATCCATTTTTTCTTCAATCTCGTCATATAATAACCAAAATCCGTCAACTGATTCACTTTTGTCTTCCACTCTTTGGAAATACATTCGTGATCTATAATAATTTGTACTTATCTTAATGTATGAATATAAGGAATGGGGGCTTATTGTTTTCCATCGCTTTACAACATTTTTAGTTATTGTATAGGAATGACCTCGATAATTCACTCTCTGACCAACTTTAATGTCTTCTAAATACATCATATCACCTCAATAATAATTATTTTTACGATTTAAAATCTTTATTGTTCCATATTTCAGTTCTTTAAAGAACCATTCCATAGTCATTGATTCAGGCACAAAGCGTCTCTTCGATGCTTCAATCCAAATCAATGAACTATCTTGATCAATGATTTTTTTAGTATAACCATTCCGAAGATCCAAGACATTATTATATTTTGCAAACACTTTTGTTATAGTCCATTCCCAGCCTTCATACTTAATTTTCATACCCTCTTTAATATCTTTTGCTTCTATCATCTTAAACCACCTACCAGTAATTGTTCTTCTTGTTGGATACTGGATAAAGCAAGCATTCTCTTATTTTAACAGGCCTTCCCTGTATCATACATTCTCTGCTCTTTAAGTCTTCATAGGTTTGATAAAAAATGGCTTTAATTATATGATGTGGATTTCCTGTAAATTCTCCTTGGTCTTCTAAATAATCACTGTCTTCTATAATACCTTTTCCTGTAATACCATATGCTCCATAGAACACATTATTTGACTCTATCATATCAGGTCTAACTCTAAAAATACCCTTGTATCCTTTAGGTACTGGAGGATATTTACCATCATTCTCCATTTGATCACCTCTTTCTTAATAGTAATTATTTTTTCTTTTAAAAGGAATATAACAACACTTTTCTGTCCCAGACACTCTTCCTACTTCTCTAATAAGATTTTCACCTCTTTGCAGATCTAAAAGGCTAGGGTAAAAACTTGCTCGAATTACATGACTAGGATCTCCCTTAAATTCATTTTCTTCATTATAATAATCTTCATCGATTAAAAATTTGTCGTCTATAATGCCCCATGCCCCATAAAATTCATTGTTTAAGGATATTATATCTTTTCTTAGTCTAAAAACACCTTTATATCCTTTAGGAACTGGACGGTACTTTACATCCTCTGGCATACGATCACCTCTTTCTCAATAATAGTTATTCTTACGTTTGGTTTGGATTTTCCTAAAATACTTATCCCACTGTGTTGAACAAAAATAATAGATAACACAATGACCGTTCTTGCCTCTAGCATCGATTAATCCATCATGTCCACCAATATGTTTATCAAATTCTAAAACACATTCATAACCATGTTCATTCGTTACTTGCGAAACTCTAATAACCGTTGCGATATCTCCCGGATGTTCATCAAATATATTGCAATGTTGGCGGCTTTCTTCTGTTAATACGATCCTATCTCCAACCTTAAACACCTGTCATCATCCTTTCTCAATAATAATTGTTTTTTCTCTTTTTTGCTCGTGTGCAAGTAATGCCGCCCCAGATTAAATCATCACCATTTTCATAGAACCACATACTTGTTCCTGTTCCATCTATTTCAACCAATACGGGTATTGTAAATTCCGCATCTATAGCAATGACTGTCCCTTTCGCTTTAGTCTCAAATACGCTACTAGCTTTAATTCCACGAGTAACTACTACTCTGTCACCTACTTCCCACATTTTAATCACCCCTTAGTAAAAATTATTTTTCCTTTTGACTTGCTCAATGCTTATGCCATCTGTGATAGTAACCTTTTCTAAACAATAATCAAACCACCAACAATGTCCCCGCTTTCCTTCATAAGCTCCATTTCCACTATGTCCACCCATGGATTCGTCAAACTCTACTAAGAATTTAATTATCTCATCAGGACTTCATGGGGCAGCAACCTTTAAAAAGTTGATAATAGTTCCTTTGTATCCAACCTTTATTTCAACTCCAAAATCCTCTTGTGAGGCTTTGCCCAAGTCTGTAACAGCCACTCTATCTCCAATCTCCCACATATTCTCACCACCTTAGTAATAATTGTTTTTTCTTTTTCCTATTTTTTCAATTGTTATACCATCTGTTTCAACAACTCTCCCCGGAACATTATCAAACCACCACCAGCAGTTCGGTTTGCAATCACAAAGAACAGTTAAGGTATTCCCATCCATGGGTTCGTCAAACTCTACTATAAAACGATCGTTTTTATCCTTACGTATGTAAACCACAGTACCTATGATACCAACTGGTGTTGTAGATCTATTTGATTTTATAATTCTAACCCTTGTACCTTTTTCCCACATTCCTATCACCTACCAATAATTATTTTTTCTGTTGTTAATTTTCTTGACTCTTACTCCATTTGCTTCGGCTTCGTTTTCGTTCTCTCCGTCTGTGGACAAATACCATCCATGACCGTCTTGGCAACTCCCTCCTAACATATGACCGTTTACATATTTGTCAAAAGCTACACCTATCCCATCCTCTTCTACAAAGTTAACAGTTCCTTTAAAGCCTACAAAGGATTTTAAAGGTCTCCTAGTATCTTGAATAATTACGACTCTATCTCCAACTTTCCACATTTTAATCACCTCTCAATAATAATTATTTTTCCGTTGACCGACAGCTCTAATTAAATCTTCTTCCCAGACAAAGTCTTTTCCAGAGTGGCAACAACCATCTCCAATTTTCAAAAAATTTGTATGAAATTCATATGCAATCTTGTAACGATTTCTCTCAACCTCTTGTGTATGATCCATTCTTGTTTTTCTACTTAAGATACGAACAACCGTTCCCGATCTCATGTAAACTTTCATATCCGTCAAGTTATTGTGTAATTCCAACTCTTGACCTACTTCAAATCTAAAACTCATATCTCAATCTCCTCTAAGAATTCCAAAAACTCTTGTTCTGTTGGGAATTTAAAAAGGACTCCATCAATGATTACTTTGTAGCAATCTTGACGAAGCCCTAAAATTTTAATACTCATTTAACTTCTCCTCTAAATATTTATCCGCTGTCTTAGAGAACTCTGCAAATAACTCTGGATACTTTCTAACTAATTCAGTTTTCTTTTTGTTTGTTTCATACTTGCTCCAGTCTACATCCATCTTTCTAATGATTCCTGAGTAAATAGAGCTTCCGCCTAAACTTTTGTTGCCTGTTTGCTCACAAAGTTTTTGAATCTTTTCTTTATAATATTGCCAATCTTTTTCTGGATTGGTTCCCGTATTTTTCTTTATAGCTTTTCTTTTTGTGTTTTCATATATTCCATCAAGAATACTGTCAAACAGGTCTTTCAAATTTTCATCATTGAATACAACATCTAAAGTACTTAATCTACCTCTCTGAGATTCTAATCCGAAAGCTCTTCTGTATTCTTTATTTTCCTGTGACCAACAAATTCCATACACATTCTTCATTTTTGAATAACATGCTGAGAATACTTTTCCTTTTGTTTTATATTCATTTCCATTAAAAACAATATAAGCTGCTTTAGTACCAATTTCGAACTTCCAAGTGTCTAATCTAGGGTTTTCAATCTTAACAACTGGCTTAACAGCTGCTTTTGTTTTTACTTGATTAACAGTTTTCTCTTGAGCTTCAAGTTTTTCAACAGGTTTTTGTACTTCCTGTCCTTGCTGAGATTCTAAAATCTTCAACACAGTATCTTTGAATATTTTGTTCTCTTCTCTCATTTCTAAGAACATATTCTGCATTCCATCTAAGAATTTCTCAACAGGTGTAATGGCTGTTTCCCTAGGCTTTCTCTGGAATTCTCCATGTCTGTAAGCTTCTATAATGTCCCATACCCAATCCATAAATTCATTTGCTTTTGGCTGTCTCGACCATCTACAGATTTCAAAGATGCCTCTTTCATTATATATATAAGTAGAATATTCTTTTCCATCAGTAGACCCTAAATTGGTATCAACTGAAAGTGGATCAAGTCTATCTCTATGTGCAGTATGTATTTTCCCGATTGCAATCCTTGGGTTGTGATATCCTAAAGCTTTACCAATCTGCCCTCTGGTCATCCACATGTTACTATCTGCCTTGTAAAAGTTGCAATCAACTCCATTAAATTCTTCTGTTGTTACTAATCTTAAATCCTCCATAATATGTCCTTTCTACTATTAATCAATAGTAATTGTTTTTTCTATTGTTTATTTGTTTCCATTCGCCTTTTTTCAATCTTCTTTCGAGCATTGTCTTAGGTATCATTGACGATGTACTTCTCCATACATCATCCTCGTCTGTATTTATACGTACAGCTTGAAAACACAATGATTTGTCTATTATATAAAACCCTTCTTGTATAAAATTCATATCTGTAAGCTTCCAGACAATTCCGGTTTTTACTTCTAAGAACTTCATTCCAATTTTTAATTCATTATCCATTTACACCACCTCACCAATAGTTATTTTTTCTATTTTTCCTCTTTAATATAAACTCAAGGTTATTTCCAATTCTGTCTTCTGGATCGTCTTCAAACTGATAGAGCCAATCTGTTATATCTGTCTTTTGACCATCTGCCCAAAATTCTATCTCAACACTGCTATCATCAGCATCTTTATCGATAATTTTAACTTTTAACTCATCTGCGTTTGTCAATGTATCAAAACCATCCATCCACTCATTGTCATACATCCATGGACAGTCTTTATCAATCCTAAAAAACATGCCAACTTCGCAATCATCGAAGCATACTTCTCTTTTCTCTTCCATCCTCACACCTCTCTTTACCAGTAGTTATTCTTTCTCTTTGGTAGAAACTCAAGATTATCTGATAGTGCTTCTATATCAGACCCTGGAGTTCTAAAAAACCACCATTTATACTCTGTTGGTGTATTACCAATATAAAAGCGTGTTAAAACGGTTCCATCTCTTGGTTTTATTTTTTCTACTTTGACTGTTAGTGTGGTGAACAGAGTAACGCTACTAAATTCAAATTGGTATTGACCTACTTTCTCATACCAAGGACTATCCAAACTTATCTTAAAAATATCGCCTACATGACAATCTCCAAAGTGTACTTTTCTTCTCGTTTCTCTACTTTGCACTCAAATCAACCTCGCTTCCAAAAGTTCCAACCAATGCAAGTGCAATCACTGCAACAATTGAAACGTGCATCCATGCCAATGTCACTGCTGCAATCCAACAAATTAACTTCATTACTGTTTCAAATCTATTCATTATCTTCATCCTCTCTTCCTTTTCTTCCCCTGTAACTTTCTTCAATCATCCATTCAAAAATCTTTTCAAATGGTTTATCTGTCATGTTTATTAACCAAGTTGTAAAGGCAATCTCTACAATCTCTCTATCTTCTTTGTCAACTCGTGCATCAGCAATAATAATGTCAAGCACATAGTCATAAATCATTACAGTTACAGGTTTTGTGTTCACACAAATGTATACCGCTTCGTACATTTCTCTTGTGTTGTCAATGATTGCTCTCATGTATTTCTCAAAATATTCTTCATCGAATTTATTTTCTGGACTAAAGAAATGATTATCTAACCATTCTGTTACCTGTAATAACACTTTTGTTTCTTCTTCATTTAAATATCTAAATTTGCTCATCTTAATTTCCTTTCTGTTTTGAAAAAAGACGGGAATAAATCCCGCCTTTCTTCATGTATTAACAAAAATCACTCCACTGATTTTGAAATACCTTTAGTAATAGTTGTTTTTCTTTTTGGATAAGATTTTTAAGCAATTTTTCCAATATATATTGGAATGTGGATCATATTCATACCACTGCCCTCGCTTACCTCTTACTTTTCCATCACAACCGTGTCCTTCTTTAAAAGACTTATCAAACTCAACAGCTATTTGCTTTGTCAAATGTCTCGGTTCTGTATAAACTACAGTTCCTTTAAGCCCTACAGGAGCATAGTGATCAATACATGAATCCTCGGTATGGCTTTTAATAACTTCTACTCTATCTCCTACTTTAAAATATCCCATAGCCTTATTTTCCTTTCTCTTATATCTAATAATAGTTGTTCTTTCGATTAATCTTTGAATCGACATTAATGTGAAGATTATGTTCACGATAAGCCGTAGGACTTGCAAGCCAACAATCCCAATATAGTGCACATCTTTTTCCATTTACATGTACTATTACATCAAGAATATTTTTTCCTTTATGAACTACTGTTGCGGTGACCTTATCTTCTTTTGCCACAGGAATTCCTTCAGATGTAAGGTAAAAGTCCACAAAAGGACATCTTGTTTTTAACCTAAGTACATCTCCAACATGGCAATCTTCGAATCGAATTCCCCTTTCTTTTGTCTTCATATAACCACTCCTAATAATAATTGTTCTTTCTTCCTGCTTTGATACGATTTTTCATTTTAAGATTCATTTCAAGATTGTCTTCCTTATACCTACTTCCCTCTCGGAGATAAGAAGTATCATAATGATCATATGAAGCTTTACCTATATAAACATTTATTCCAACTTCTTTGATGTCACCATTATTTATCATATGTACAATCTCTGCTGTGATTTCTTCTCTAGGGATGTATCCATTTGATTCCATTATCCATTCCATAACCCATGGCGAGCGTCTATCTAACTTAAAAACATCGCCAATATGACAATCTTCAAATTGAATTTCTCTTTCTTTCTGCATATTACACCTCTTAGTAATAATTGTTCTTTCGCTTGTTCGGATACTCTAAGTTTTTTGAGATTAGTTCATCATCGTTAGTGTCTATTAATGAATCCTCTGTATAGAAATACCAATTCTTTGGGGTACATTTTCGCTCATGTTCATAGTAGATATCTACAAAAATGTTATCTTTTCGACTCCTGTTCATTGCTACGACAATGCACTTTACCGGTTCCTTAGGATCTATTTCCCAATACTTTCTAAAAGGACAATCTTCCTTTAGCTTAAGAGTCATCCCAACTTTACAATCTTCAAGTTTAAGTTCTCTCATGTTTACCTTGCCTTTCTTTTAGTAGAAGTTGTTTTTTCTTTTGATTTTCTTACACACACAGTCTTCTTCTCTTAAAGCAAAGTCTACATAAGCCCCAATTGTGTCTGCATCGTCAAGCTGATGTAGCCAATAACAATGTCCGAACTTTCCGTTACGAGAACTCCAACTTCCACTATGTCCACCAATGTATTTATCAAATTCAACAAGTACGCTTGTATCTACTACATCAATAACTGTTCCCTTGTAGCCTAGCTTAGCTACAATTGTTCTACCTGGGGCTTTAGTAACAACCACTCTATCTCCAATTTCCCACATATGTTTCACTTCCTATTCTGTTATTTCTTTATAAAGCTTTCTGAACTTCATAAAGTCTTCGGCGTTTCCATTGTTGTCTGGATGAGACATTTTCATAGCATACTTGACAGCTTCTGAACATTTGCTTTTTAGTTTTCGCATTTCCACAAACTTGTCTATTCCATCAGCTGCGAAAAAGTCCGTTTGCTGGCGGAGTTTTGACATTTCTCTATAATGTTTTTCTCGTATTCTTTCATATTCATTGAACCAATGAATGTTCATGCTTTTTTCGTAATCTCTTTCCTTTTTGGTTTCTGCCAGTTCCTTTTCGACTTCGGTTATTTTGCTGGTTAACTTGTTCAGATTATCGACTAAGTTCTTTGTATCTTTTACCTCAGCTTCTTTAATTGAGTATCCTAACACCCATCCGGTCATAATCCCAAAAAGTGCACTTGCAATAATTATAATTTCCATCTTAATTTCCTTTCTCTTCCACAATTTCTACGTCTTCTAAGTCAATCCACAATCCTTCCCACTGGTTTGTTAATTCATTGTAGAAGTACATGTAAATGAAATTCCCTTGCTGCCAGTTTGAAGTCGCAACATGGATTCCGTCTTCCTCTGTGATTCCGTATCTATAACCATTGCGAAGTGTAAATCCTTTGTAAGTTGCATGACCAAAATCTTTTAGTGTTTTCAGTTTGAATATCTTTTGTTCCATACATTGTTGTTCAAACAATGTTAAAGATGTTATTGTTCCCATAGCTTTGTCTGTTCCTTTCCTGTACGAATGAATTCATCTAAGAATAGTCTATACCCGTGTAATTTAACGAACATATTTCCTTTGATGTCTGTCTGGATTTTCAGTTTGTGATAGCTCTTACCACCACCCCAAGCTCCAGACTCACAGTACATGTAGTCTTCAATTCCATAAGTAATTTGTTTCACTTCTACGCCACATAAACCACTGTAATATGCAATGGTTTCTGAGCGTTCACAGATTTCTTTTTTTGTTAATCCCATAGGCTCTTCCTTTCTCTTGTGCATCCACAAGAATTAATATATTTATAGATACAAAAAAAGCCTTAGATTTCCTTTACTGGCTATCTAAGGCTGATTTTCTAGCTACAAATATATATAATTTGTACTAGATATATATCAAATCACTACCCCTCTATGTATTGATTTGCTTTAATCTTCTTCTCCTAATCGGTATAGCAAAGCTTCACACATTTCATTAATGTCTTTATATGCTTCTATTTTACCATCATAAAAGCAGTTCCCTGTTTTGTTGAGGTTCTTTGCGTTTTCAAAACTTACAGAAAGGCTATAGGTTTTAATACGATGAAGCATCTCAATTTGTGCTTCTCTTTTCGCTTCCTCGATATCTTCTCGTGTGATTTCTGGTTTCGCTTCTGGTGTAAAATCAGAGTCAATACCAAGTTCGATTTTGCTTTCGTCAACATGAAGTTCTCCTGTTTCTCCATCCATCATAAAGAAAGTATCCAACGCTTCTTCGATTTCCCATGGATCGAAAGTATAGACTAAGTGTGGACAATTGTAGTTATACTCTCCATCTTCCAGATGATGAAACTCAACAAAAAATTGACCTGTAATTACTTGTAATCTGTGCATCTCCCCGTGTACTTCTACATCGTAATGGACAACTTCACAATCTGATTTTACAGATTCGATTACAGCTGTTTCTAAAATTTCTGTCATTAATTCTCTTTTTGTTCTCATGGTCTTAGTTTCCTTTCCTATAAGTTTTTAAGAATTGTGTTTACCTGTGCGAGCGTCATTGCAAAGGCTCTCTGCTCTCCTAAGTGCATATCATTCCCTTGTTCTACACCTTCGTCTATGTAAAGTTCCCAAGACTGCTGTGCCATTACATCTAAATGAGCCTGTAAATGTTCCAAGATTTCTCTTTTGGCTTCCCTTTTCGCTTTCTCAATGTACTCATCTGTAACCTGTACACTCGCTTCTGTTGTGAATTTTACTTCTGATTCTGGTTTGCTTTCTTCTTTATATGGGTCTTGCTCTGCGTACAGCCAACCTACAGCTTCCATGATATTGTCGGTGTAGAATACTCCTTTATCTGACTCACATTCAAACTTAAGCTCATCATCCCAACGAGTTACCATCTTTCCAGTTTCCGCAGATGCCCATGTCCCTGGTCTGTCTAACAAGTGTTTTGTTGCATAGTTAATTGCCTGTGATGTTGCTGTATATTTTTTCATGATTGTTTTTCCTTTCTTTTCTATCTGATTTCTGTGATTTCTACAATTTCGTCATCAAGTACGCTGTCAGTTCCTTTTGTATCAAACTTGACAGATACTTTAACAGATTTGTTTGTGCTGATTCCGTTGTGATTAGACACTTTCCATACGTTTCCATCTTTGGTCGTGATGGTTCCGTTGTTGTATGTGCCTGTGATTGTGCGAGTGTTTGGCCCAATTAAATAACAACCAACTACTGCTACAATCATTAGAGAGCATCCAATGATTTCTATTGTTCTGTCTTTTAAAAATGCTTTGATTTTTTTCATTTTGATTTCCTTTCTTTAAGCATAGAAAAAGCACGGAATTATTTTATCTTCCGTGCTTTTTTGGTTTCTGTTTTAGTTTGTCTTACAGCATAGGCTGTGGGATATATTTCCCTGTTTCTCTATCATAGTGATAGCATACAATCCTTATGCCTGTCGAAAGACAAGCATTTACTATGGCTAGAGTCGCCATTGTTAGACCTGTTACATACAGGTCTACTCTATCTCCACTACGTAAAGCAAAGTCAGAGAACAATCTCTTTGATGCTTCTAATAACAGACTAAATGGATCCATTTCCGTTATTGTCTGTTCAAAGATTGCCCCATCTATTGCCTGTGGGATTTCGTGTCTGCCTTTACAGACAGCTACTTTAACTTTCTTACTCATGGTTATACCCCCTTATCCAATTACAAACCCATTGCGGACTACTGGTGTTTCCGTTCCTGTTCCATTGTAGCGTTCACAGGCTTCTGTGTAGTAACAACGGTCACAGATTCCACCACAGAGTGCACAGGTTTCGTATTTACATTCCTGTTTCTCTTCCTGTAAAGCCTTAATGTATTTAATACATTGGTCTTTTTTATAGGTGTCTGTAATTGTTGGCAGAGTTGCTTTGAGCTTGTCAATATCTGCCTGTAAGCTGTTGACGTAGTTTTCGTGCATCGTGTCATTTGTTGAATTGTTTGTATACATCATGGTATACCCCTTTCTGGGCACAATCGTACCCAATTCAAAATTGATAGTTATAACCTGTACAGGGAGTCGAACCCTGTGACGTACTCACTTCGGAGGTGTTGGAAGTGAGTACCCACTCAGGCTTATACAAATACCCACTATGGGTATTTATTTGTGTAAGATTAAGCTGCTACATTTGTGAACTTTGTAGCCATAGCTACTAAGTCAGCTTTTTTCAACTTAGATACTTTGGCAGTTGTATCATGTTTCTTAATGAAAGTACGTAACTCTGCCACTGTCATTTTGTCCATTGGTTTGGACTCAGTTGTACCCAGTTTCTGAGCTGAGATTTCAGCACGAGCGTCTGCACACTTTTCATGTACTTCCTCAGGTGTTTCAACTTTCTGAGGTGCCACTGGTGCCTGTTCTTCTGCATCTACATGACGTGCTTTCTTAGTCTTAGGGAAGCAATCTGCACTTACAAACCCCTCACAGAAGAACATATAGAATCTTTCTACAAACTTGCTCTTTTTGATAGGGTTGAAGAACTTACCTGTCTCTAAGAAGTTTTTGTCATTATTCACATTGAACCCAATGGAAGCATTGAACACATCCCAACCATAAGAAGTTAGTGTCATGCCTTTAGATTCAAAGAACCCCTTGACTTTACGAGCGTAGCCGTCACGGTTTTCACTCATATCTGTAGAGCATCCCTTGTATAGGTCATAGATTGCATCTACAACTAGAGACTTCTCAGGCACTGGATTTTTTAAGTTTCTAATCTTTGCGTCAGCTTTTTTCCACTTATCGCAAAGTGCAGAAAGATAGTCATTATCTTCCTTAGAAAGCAGACCTGTAGCCTGTATTACAGAATATTTTTCTAGAATATTCCTAAGGTCTGCATACTCCGCTGGTAATTCTTTGTCTGTATCCACAGGTTCGGATACGTCAAAAGCATTGTTTACTCGAGTGTCAAAGTGTTCTTCACACTCTGTTTTCTCTGCTCGTAGAGCTTCCCTGTTCTCTGCGACTTTCTCAAAATCTGTGTAGAAATTGCGACAAAGAGTACGGAATTCTTTAGTTGCTTCTGTGAAGTCCATTTTACGGACTGGTAGTGTAATGTTTGCTACTGTTGTTGTTTTTGTTGATTTTCTACTCATGATAAACTCCTATTCCGGATACAGTCGTACCCTAAAAAATATGTATTTGTTGCATTGAGTTCCTATGAACTCATTAGACCACACCTGTTAGGTGTATTCTAATGAACTCACAGAGTTCTAATATTATCCCTAAAGGGACTTTTGACCGCTCGCAAGTGTTCATGCACTCACTCGATACTATACAGGGGTTGCACCTGTCATAGCCTATTATTTCACAGAGTCTAGTCTCCTACCGTTGAACTAGATAAGTAGTAGTATTCAATGCACAATATACCCAGCTCGAATGAGAGCCGTTGTCGTGCCTGTTAGAACTTTCTACCGTGGGCGGTACTCTGTTATAGTGTCAACAACAACGCTTCTCAAACACTTGAAAGACAGGACCCCACCACCACAGGGACTTATAGTATGTGAACGTGTTTTGGGTCAACCGTCAATGTTTGACACCCTGTCATATCGACTATACTAAGCAATATAAAATATATCGTTTAGGAAGTCTTTCGTCTGTTTGGTAGTTTGTCTACAGGCTGTCACTACCTGTATTTTTGCGAACCGATTCAAAAAATCTGCTACACTTCTTTGGACTTGCAACGACTTCTTATAAATCCTGTACCACGTTCGTGTGACATTGGGTACAGGCAATAAGTCAAAGGTTTACTTGTCTGCCTGTCACGAATGAGTAACAGGGCAGAGTTTTAGCCTGTCGTTCAGTTTCCAAAGAAACTGATTTTTTGAACCTGTTCGGAGACTTGCCGAACGGATTCAGACTTATTCAGTTATCAAGGTACACGCCCAATTTTTATACAGGGGTAGGGCTACCCCCTTTTTATGTTGAAATATTGGCAAGCACGTTTTACAACCCTTGCCGGTTGTTGTTTTATCAAGTTCCCTGTTCGTTTGAACAACTGTATAAGACCATGCCCACGAAAATATTGCAATACCCTAAAAAAATTATTTTTAAAAATCTTTTCAAACGGTCTCAAACCCGCATAAATACGTGCTTTTTTGACTATCTATTTCTGATCAAAAACGCAAGTAAATAGTTATTTACGGACTTTTACAAGTGTTTAGGGGGCTACTTAAAACTATTTTTAAATCGCAGTTTTGCTGATATTTGTATAGCTGGTAATTCTATACCACAAGTTCAGCCAGACGTTTCTCCACCCCACATCTACGCCATTTAACCCCCTCAAAACCCCCTAAAAACATCCCCAACATTTCTTTCCAAACACCCCCACATACACCCCTCCCCCTCATAAAAACTTTCCCCAGAAACGCACCTCTTAACACACTCTAAAATATAGAACACCTGTTCTGCTATAAACCCATCTCTCTGAAATTTTTTCAAAAACCAAGCTCTTCTTATATAAATGCAAACCCCTTCTCTGAGAATTCCACACGGTAAAAATTTTTTTAAATTTCTTTCAAAAAACACTTGATTTTTCAAAAGTCAATACTTTAGCATATAAAGAATTAATTTATTTTATTTTTGTACAATCGCATAAAACAGCCATATTTCTACCCATCTAAGTACAACAAGTCAAAGAAAAATCCAGAACAAACCAAGTAAAACAGCCAAAGAAAGCACTATTTTAAGAAATTTCCAAAAAACACTTGACATAAAAATCCCAGTCTAAGCCTCCTTAAACGTACTTAAATGAAATAAAAAGTGTCATTGCTCGCACAATTTTATTTTTTCTTCAGAAAACTATTGATTTTACTCTACATCTGTGGTAATGTGAATTTATCGAAAGAAAAGTGTCATTACTCAGACAAATGCATTTTTTCATTGAATTAACAAAAAGAAACAGCAAAAAGGAGGTCAAAAATGACGATACAAGAAAGAAACGATTACTTAGCTGAACAATTCTGGTTCATGAAAGAAAAACAACATCTCTTCGATTTATCCAATCTGAAAGAAGGCCACAAGTACAACAAGTACTCAGACATTCTTCAATTAGTTGGAATCGATAAAGAAGGCAGAAAGAGTCACTATGCAGTCCACAAAGCAAATCTTGATCACTTCATATGTACAAAGAAGCAGAAAGATGGTCAGATTAAAATCACAAAGATCAAAGGTGAATATATTGAGAACCCATTCTCTTGGGAACTTAGAAGTCCTTTCATGGGAATCAACTATATGATGGAAATGATGATCATCCATATCTTAGACAACCACATCAATGAAAATTGGGATAAGAACAAATGGTGTGAAGTGCTTGGACTCATTCCAGCAAAGAAGAAAGATTACGACCTTGATAAGTTTGATAAATATCCTGGTACATACTTCGACACAGCTTATGAGAGTATGCAGAATTTAGCACATGGACGATTTTATAATCTGCTTGTAAGTATGGAAAATAGAGGAATCATCAGACAGAAAAAACGAATCGTATGTGGCAGCAGTCCATTCGAACCACTCAGAGATCTCACAGAAAAAGAACGTAAGATTTATGAAGATACTTTATGTGATAGTCTCCGCATACCAAAACACGATCTTGACATTACAACTGTGAGATTATATCCAGAAGTTTATCCAAAATTCCTAAAGGCACTTAAATCTCATAAGGAGTTTTCCAAACTTTATTTTAAGTATGTGATCGAGCCTGAGTATCTTTATCCAGATGAGCACAGCTACTTAAGAGAGTACGAATTCTATACTTATCAGAAAAGAATTCAACAAATTTTTAAACCAAAAGTTTTAAAAAATGCTCAGTCAAAGAAGGAAGAGTTGATTAAAAATCTTACAGCTTATTACAGTTGTCTAAAAGAATTCCCAGAAGGAACTCCTCAAGACGTAATCGATTCATTAACTTCTGTATATGAATTATCTACTACAGAATTTTGGTCAAAAAGATATGCTCGCTATGGAACAGATGTTCGAAAAGTCGTTGATATGCTCTTTCAAGGAGGCAAAAAGCACTGGATCATGGGTCCCAGTTTTATCCCCCGAATTGGATCTTAAACCCGCATAAAAGCGTGTCTTTTTTAAAACCGTATATAAATATAAGGATATGTATTAATTAAATATTAAATAGTAATTAACATTAAAAAGAAATTAAATGATTTAATAATATTTTTAATGTTACGTAGTAACATTAAGAATATTACTTAAATTATGGACGCCGAAATTTTTATACTAAGAGGTTAAGTTTTGGAGAGGCTAAAAATTACAAAAACTTCTCTCCACTCAACACATAAAAAATCAAAAAAGGAGTGATCATTATTTCTAAGCAAAAAACGAGTCAGAAATATATTTACAAACTACACAGCAGCCGATTAAGAAAGGCGAAGTGGAAACTTTCTCTACCACTCAATGAAGCGAGGGAGAATGGAGACGACATTATTACTCTTTCAAGTTCTGAAGCATTAAGAACAATTGACTCATTGATCCATGACTATGATTCAGACATAAGAGCAAAAAGAATCCGAAAGAAGATCAAAGAGCTTTCAGCCAACAGAGGAAGCAAAGAACTTATCTCACTACTCTACAATGATCTGTACAAATGTCGATTCCAAACAGACTACCTCACAGTGGTCTTCGACACAAAGAAAGATTATGACTACTGCAGCAAGCATGGATTCATTGTAAATGATCTCCACTACAATCTCTTCTTAGGAACCACAGGAGGCTTAAAGAACAGTGTTGTAATCTTTGTCAGTGACAATGTATACGATGCTCTCTGTGAGAAAGTAGATGCCGGGAGGAATAAAGAAGTTCCGATCATACCAAACAAGCTCGGAGCGTACAAAGCACTCTTCTGCTCTTCTTCTACAGTTGTTACTCCACCATCAGGAGTGATTGTTGTACAAGACTGTGAGACGATCTTTAAGGGACAAGCTCTTTATGTGGATGATACAAACTCAGATGAACCAGAAGTAACTCTTCTTGATGATCAAGAGTTTGTACACAATGGGTCTGATGGAGAAGGATTAGTTCTTCCAGAACTTGCAAGACAATGGAATGGTGAACTGAATGGAGATTATGATACTCCTCTTCCATCTGGCAACATGAGAGGATGGCCATTCTGTAAAGGTATGCTTCACTGTATGGACTTTAGAGCCTTTGCAGAGGACGTAGCTAAGACTTATACCATTATTGATGCTTGGGGCCATCCTAGGGACGTTAGAGACGCTCAGGTGATACTTACAACATCTATGTTTAAGCTATGGGATGCATATGACTCTATGGAAGACTACTTAGAGAACATTGAGAAGTATGATTATCACTTTGCTCTTGCCAAAACAGCCGAACAAGAATGTGATACTGAAAGGAATCTTAACTATCAGTTCTTACAGAGCTATTATCTTACAGACGACCAAATAAGAGAGCTTTGTGAGCCAACCATAAAAGAGATCAAAGACATTCTTGGGATGGATTACAGAAAGACTCTGCTCTTCCTGCGAGGTAAGAATATGACTGAGAAGAACATCTTACAGTCAGATGCTTTTACATACATTCAGGCACTCATAGCTGAACCTGAGATGATCAAAGATCCTTTCATTCGATCTAAGATTCATTCTCTCATCAAGAAACGAATCCAAGATGCTAAGATCGGACGCATCAAAGTGAAAGGTAATTATTCAATCGTTGCTGGTGATCCATATGCTCTCATGCAATCCATGTTTGGACTTGAAGTTACAGGATTGCTTAAAGCAGGAGAAATGTATCACAAGCATTGGATCGATAGACAGGTTGATGAAGTAGCTTGCTTCAGAGCTCCAATGACAAGCCATTATAACATCGTCAATCTTAAAGTGAAGAACAATGAGCAGCTTTCATACTGGTTCCAGTATCTCCCATCCATTTGTGTGATCAATGATTGGGATAATACATGTGAATCACTTAACGGTTGCGACTTCGATTAGTTTACTTGGTCGAAGTAAAACTCGGTGAACTTACAAATGTAAGGTGTATATGTGACGTACAGTAGCTTCAGGAAATGGAAGTTAACGCATATGCTAACAGGGGAGCCTCAGCGGGTAATGCCGGTGGTAATCCTGTGCTAAGCAGAAATTGAAAGTCAAACGACTATCCAAAGCACTGATATTCGAGGAATACGGTATCGGTAGCAAGTAGAGTACCAAAAGGGTGAAACTCCCCAAGGGAAGTGCCGAGCATCACAGTGTAAGACCTATGCTGTGTAATGATATAGTCTAGTCCCCTTTCTCCATAAATATCGGGAAACCGAGGGTACATCGGGAGACCTCTTCTTCACAACTAACAATAGAATACTTGTTGAAAACAATCGTCCTCTTCCATCAATCATTTGTGCTCAACGCAAAGCTAACAAGATTGTCCCTAAACGAAAAGACATTTTAAAAGCTTACAAGGATGCCTTTGGAGACGAAATTGGCTTCACAACAAACATCATCACTTCTCAGTTTGAAGTACAGTCTCATTACTCTCCTGACAGTGATGAGTTTAAAGAACTGGATTACAGAATCATTTGCGGTCAGCTATACCAACAAAATTCGATTGACAAATTGAAGGGCATTGTGTGTAAACCTATCCCATCTTACTGGTATAACAGAAAAGACAACAACATCCATCCTGAAGACTCATCAAAGGATCGTAAGCGAAAAGAATTCAATCAGAGAATCGTAGCTGACAAGAAACCATACTTCATGATCTACATTTACTCTCACCTGAGAAAGGATTACACAAATTATGTGAAAGCTTCAAACGATAAATGTATTATCTGGTTTGGATGCACGATTGATGAATTGCTCAAGAAAGCTGATACAGAACCTATCACAGAGGATGAAGCAGAATTCTTAGATCACTACTATAAGTTCTTACCTGTAGGTACAGGGCCTTGTGTAATGAATCGAATCTGTAAGCTCTTTGAGGATGAGTTTGATGGCTACTTAAAGAAGTTGAATACACAAACAGATTTTGATTACTCCATTCTCAAAAGAGATCATGAGTACAACAAGAATGATTATTATGCTCTTAAGAAGTTATACAGCGAGTATTCAAAGAAAATGAAAACCCTGAATGCTCTAATCAATGGCCGGGGTGTCTTTGGACTAAATGTAACAGACATCATCAATAACCGAGTCATGTTGTTCAGAGAAGCTGTTGCCACTGCTGTTCCTGATCCTGAGAAAGCTTGTGACATTCTTCTTGACCTCTGCTATACCAATGGCAAGAGTAAGCAGTTTGTATGGGACATGTTTGGAGACATCCTTGTCCAAAGACTCTTAGAGAGAAACTATCACCAGATCTCTTATCCTGTAAGAGCTGAATCAGGAGATTTTGAATATGACGGAGATTCTTTCGTCATTGAAACTATTAAACAAATTGAATCATCTATGTTTGAGGAGGCTGATTGTTATTAATATCGTACTGAATGAAAAAACACTGGTAGAAAAAATTTTAGAAACAAAAGAGTTGGAAAGCAGTATCCCATATACTGCTACCCTGCTTGCAAAGTATTACATCCACGAGAAAGGCTTAGAACCTGCACAGGTATATAAAACTATCAATGAGTTCTTAAAAGAGTCCTGTGAGAGCTACAGAGAAGCTAAATGGTATTCATGCATTGATGAGATCATTCACAAAGCTAAAAAGTATCCTCTTGTGGAAATTGATTCACTGCCGATCTATGAGTCTGAAATGGAAACCATAAATGGGTTAGAGAATCTTAGAGATCAAAAGATTCTCTTCACTGCTCTTTGCTTGGCCAAGTATTATAATGCTCTGAATCCTCAAAACAATAATTGGGTGAATACAGACTACAAATATTTATTCTCATTGGGTAATACAGTAGGTACAAGAGAACGTAGATGCCAAATAATCGGCAGGCTGTTCAGAAGCGATTGTATAACAATGAGCAAGAAAGTTAATAGCTTAAACTTCTCTGTAGATATTCTTGTCGATTCAGGAGATGTTGCTCTTGAGATTACAGACTTCAAGAATCTTGGGAACAGATACCTTCACTTTATTGGATATCCTGAGATTTCTGTATGCTCCTGTTGTGGAGAACCTTTTAGAGACATCTCAAAAAAGAAAAAGCATCGTAAAGGACGGCTTAGACAGTATTGTACTTCTTGTAAGAGTGAAATGCAGTTAAATAGATATACCAAATACTATAATTCTGACAAAAAATAAGGCCAGCAAAAAGAATTACCACATTAATTGACCCTGAAAACGCTAGGTTCTGCCTACGTTCTTCAGGGGGTGGTAAAATAGTGATATATGGAAGGAAGGATAAGGAAATGCTCAAAAGATCAGATTTTCGAAAAGGAAATAAGAGTTAATTATATATACTAAAAAGTGTATTTCAAGGTAAAATTTTGAGTGGTGAGCAGAATTACCACATTAAATACCCCTCAGAAACCTAGGTAAAACCTAGTGTTTTGAAGGGGTGGTAAAATAGTGATATATGAAAGGAAGGATATAAGCAATGAAAAGGAATACAGTAACTGAACATTACAACTCACTGGAAGATTTAAGAACTGCATGGGGATTGAAACCAGTTCCATTCAAGAAACGCCAGCAGATCAAAAAAGATTCCAAGAATAAATAATTGGTTATTCGGACAGATAAAATCTCAAAATGCCAGTGGATCAAAGATTCACGCCTACGCTGTTTCAACAAAGAATATTCGCTTCGTAGGTTCCGAGGTCTATGCTAAAAACAAAAATCAGAGATGACATCCGAGACTTGCAACTGTCCATAACATATATAGACCTCCAGAGGAAACTTGTAAAAGCAACCAAAGGAGATAAACATGAAAAAGAAAATTTCAATGATCGCACTGTTAATGGCAATGCTATTGGCAGTTGGAGGGTTCACTACTTCTACTGCTGTCTCTGCGAAAAATAAAAAAGTTAAATGTTTGGGAACATACAAGATTACTGCATACTGCGGTTGTCGGTCATGTTCTGGTGGTTGGGGAACCCGAACTGCTTCAGGTCGCAGAGCAAAACAAGGCAGAACCATTTCTGTTGATAGGAGAAAAATTAAATTAGGTACTAAGGTCAGAATCAATGGACATCTGTATACAGCGGAAGACGTTGGTGGCGGAGTAAGAGGAAAACATATCGACATGTACTTCTCTTCTCACTCACAGGTCAAGAGATTCGGCAAAAAGTACAGTAAAGTATATGTGGTAAAATAACAAAAAGCTAATGTTATCACACGTAAGAAATATCGCCTATAGGTCATTAAATATTGTCAGCAACTCATAGACACATATGTAGTAGTGTCTGCTGACAACAGGCAAAACATTGCACCTTGCGTGCCCAACAAAAAGAAGATCCAATGCTTCTGCGGAAGTTGTTGGTGAGTCAATTGTTTGCAGTAGATTAGCTACTGAACAGCAAAAGAAACCATAAATCGGAGAATGCTTGTTTCGAAGTACAAGAGACAAGACGTGTAGAAGCTTAACGATAATTTGACTCATGTGGTTTGGAAGTGAATCTTTGATTAAAAGTGGTCTACAAAAAATTATGTACGGGTGGCAGAGCTGGTTTAATGCGCAGGATTGCTAATCCTGTATACATACGAACATGTGTATCCTGGGGTCGTAGCCCAGTCCGTACGCTAAATCGCACCATCGTCTAAATGGTTTTAGGACACATCCCTTTCACGGATGCAATACGAGTTCGACTCTCGTTGGTGTGATGTTTGTCCTACAATGTTCTTCGGACTTGTGGGCTAATATCCCTGTTTATACTGCTAAGGAGACAGGCAAAACTGTAAATTTTGCGGCTTCGGTCACGAGTGGGTTCGATTCCCTCAACAGGGATGATTAGGTTAGTAACTATACGATAGATTAACCAAAAAATATGCGAACACCCTGATGGTTGGTGGATATTGGAATGTATACCTCTTCTGATATTCTGATGGAGTTCATCACTTCAGTTCGCCCTAGAAAAGCAATACTTACACACTGTTGCTTTTTAGAAATATGTATTGTCTCGCCAGTGTGTACGTATGAGAGGTAAATACATATTCGTTATTGACATGTAGCTCAACTGGACAGAGCACAACGCTACGGACGTTGGTGTTGCAGGTTCGAGTCCTGTCATGTCAGTAATATCGCCCTAATAATTTAGTTGGTAGAATGACGGTCTCCAAAACCGTTCGTGCTGGTTCAAATCCAGCTTAGGGTGTTTGTATTTTAAAACATAAGCAACTCGGTTATAAAACTCAATGCCATGAGTCCGAGAGATATTCTAGGCACATATGTCGAATTGGAGAGATACATTGTACGGATACGTTCTTTGTGTCTCTTTTTATGTCGGAGTGATCTGATATGGACAAGAGAGAAACTCTCAAGCAAATGGATATTGTGCAGCATTTTGGTCTGGTTAACGCACAGAACTTTTCGCTACAACAATAGACGCTCCTGTGGAGAATAATCCACTTCAATGCGTACTCTGGCAGGTACGTAAAAGGTGGAAAAGCCAAATAATGTAGTTTGATGTGAAGCTGTTCAAAAGACAGTGTATAAGAAAAGTCGCTGGTATGTCGCTCAAGTCAGTTAAGGGCAAGTTCAAATTCAAAATGAATATATATGCTAATAGAGTATATAACAATAAAACTTAATTCTGAATGGTGGGTTGACATTGCATGTATTGATCATGTCATAGAACTGGTCTTTTAGACTTAGGTAAGAAGTTAGAGGTCGCTCCTCGAAGCTCAGACTTATCTACTATGTTGCAGAACAAACTATTCCACAAATGACTGTAAGGTGAAGACCTGCTTTAAAATTAAAATACATATAGGGATATCGCCAAGCGGTAAGGCACAGCACTTTGACTGCTGTATTCACTGGTTCAAATCCAGTTATCCCTGTTAATCTTTCTGAGGAATCATATTATCTCCTTTCTTGTGAAGTTTTGATTATTGCGCTTTTCTACTGTTGTTTCATACCTCAGAAAGATTTACAAAGCTATTAAGATTTCTTGTAGGAATCATAATTTATACCTCTTTTCTAAGTTTGAGTACATTGTTGGTAGTTACAATGTACTCTTTTTGTGCTGTCGTAGCTCAATTGGTAGAGCAATCGCCTTGTAAGCGATAGGTTATCAGTTCGATTCTGATCGGTAGCTCTATGTCCAAATGTGTACGCTGACTCATTATGAGCAGCAAGCACGGACTGTAACTCGGAGAAATGATAAAAAGGATGGTGCTGGAAAATTGAAAAAGAAAAAAAGAGATTATTTTAAACACAAACAACGTGATCTTGTTTCAATGGTCTCTGATGCAACAGGTTTCACTAAGGGTGATTGTAAAATCGTGTTAGATGCTATTCCTGATTGTGTTATGAAGATTATGAAAGAAACTAATGATGCTGAAGACACTGAGATTTCTCTCGCTTCTGGTATTGTACTGGGATCTCGGTATATTCCTGAAAAGGAATTGGTTGATCCAAGGAACAGAGAACCTATTACAGTTCCTGCAAAACTACAACCATATGGTAAATTCACTGATAGATTTAAGGAACTGGTAAACGAAGATTGGGAGGGTTAAGACACATTGGTAGATTTAAACAGACAGGAAAACGAAAACGAAAAACAGTACATATGGAGACTGTGTGACATGAAGAGTAACGGTATTATAGGCAATAGTTGGGAAGAATTAGCCAAACATCTTAATAAAGAACTTGGTTACAACTATGGGGAGTCTAAGTATCGTAAAGAATATCAAAACGCTCAGAAATATTATGAAAATGTATTTTCTGATATGACTCAGAGCAGTGAACTTATTGCCGTGAAAGCTAAAACTAGAGAGTTAGAGCTTTTGAAGACACAGGTTCAAACAGAAAAACTTGAATTAAACAGATGGAAACGTGAGATTGGTCGAGATGATCTGATCTTTGAAAAGATTGGATCGGCAATGAAAGATCTTGAACCTTTTATAATTCCAGATTTATTGCCGGTAACTCATAATAGAGAAGCTGGTTGTTTGTTCTTCGGAGATGAACACTATGGTGTTGAATTTGAAATTAAAGGCCTTTCAGGTGAGATTATCAATTCATATAACCCAGAAATCTTTGAAGATCGAATGTATAAACTTTTAAGCTACACAATTGGCCTGATTGATGAACATAATCTATCAGAGCTACACATCTTCTCTCTTGGAGACTTTATTGATGGTCTTCTGAGAGTTGGACAATTATTCATATTGCGATATGGAGTTATTGATAGCTCTGTAAGATATGGATATTTTCTTGCAAATTGGTTAAATGAATTGTCTCAATACGCACGAATCAAATTCCACATGACTGATGGCAACCATAGTGAATTGAGAATGCTTGGACAGCCTAAGGGTACTTTCACTCATGAAAATCTTGGTATCGTAGTAAGAGCAATGTTAAAAATATTATTAGAGAATAACCCGAACATTGAGGTAATTGAGAATCCCACTGGATTGATCTATGAAAACATCTGTGGTTTCAATGTTCTGGCTTTTCATGGTGATAAAAAGAACATTAAAGATGCGTATGGTAAATTTCAGAACTTCTATGGTGTAAAGTTAGACTACTTGGTTGCAGGTCACATACATCATCTAGAAAGCTCTGATGTTGGTCGTCATGCTGAAGTTATTAATGTTCCAAGTGTAATGGGTGTTGATCCATTCGCTGAGAAAATTTTACAATCAAGCGATTCTGCTGCCTACTTTACGATCTTTGAAGAAGGTAAGGGTAGAACCGCTTCTGAAAAAATATATTTAAGTTAGGAGTAAGATATGGCGAAAACTGCAATGCGCCGTACACAATCCTCTGCTAAAAAGGTACAAGCACAAAAAGAAGAAACATTTCGCTGTCCTTTTTGCAACAAAGATCTTCCAAAGACAAAATTCTATAGTAGTTCAGATCCTAGAGTTTTAACAGGTATTACAAGAATCTGTAAAGATTGTTCTACTGCTGTTGCTCGTAGAAAAACTGATGCTGGAGAATTTCTTGGAGAGACAAGAGAAAGCGTTCAAGATGCTTTAGAGTATTTAGATAAGCCATTCTATGAAGATTTATGGGAAACTGCTGTATTCAGTGCAAACAAGCCTCCAGAAAGAGGTAAAAAGAAAGAAAATAAAACTATATGGGGTGTTTATCTAACAAGTCTTGGTTTGAATCAGTATCATGGCAAGCGTTGGCGTGATAGTGATATTTTTAAAGATATGACTCATGTGTCGAAGGTGAAAACAGAATCCATTTATACCGATGCTGAAGCTCTTAAAGAAGCATATGAACAAAATAGGAAGGATGTCATTAAAATCATTGGGTATGATCCATTTGATGAATACCCAAGTGAAAAAGACATGCCTCTACTCTACTCTCAGCTTGTTAACTTTTTGGATGAAGAAACTAAGAATGATGCAATGAAGATGATTGCTGCAATCCAAATTGTTAAGTCACAAGCTCAGATCACAAATCTTAACGCAGCTATTGATGCGTACACGATTGATGTTACAACTGCTGTACAGAACAATGCTGTTGTCAAAAACTTATCTGAAACAGTTTCAAAACTGGTCAATAATATTAACTCATTAGCTAAAGAAAATGGTATTTCTATCACAAATAACAATAATAAATCCAAAGGTGCATTCACTCTGTCCGGGAAAGAAAAGCATTTACGAGATATTGGGTTCCGAGAGGCAGAAATTAACACCTTTGATATTGGTACTTGTGAAGGAATGCGCCAGGTTGCAGAGATTTCAGAAGAAGCTCGTCATAAACAGATTAACCTTATTAGTCTGCGTATAGCGTAAGCTGTATGAAAAAATACTTATTTAATTGCTGGGAAGTCCTAAAGACTACCAAACTACAACGTAATACCTGCAATGGTATAGGCGTGAATGTTGTGAAAACTGAAAAAATTGGTTGTATAAGAGCGAGGTTAAATCCCCTGCTCTTTTTTAATGGATAATCAGCAGCTTTTATCGAAAGATGGAGTCCAACGACTATTCCGTAAGGAAGTAGGCCACAAGCGATTGGTGGTTCCAAAAAATAAGCCCCTTTTATTAAGGGTGAAGATATAGTCTGCACTCATAGGGAAACCTTGAGGAGTCGAACTCAGTTAGGAGTAGCGTCCTAATTAAACATAATGGTGGCTATGACGAGAACATTGCATCAGAAATCAAAGATATTAAAGTTGAGTTAGTTGAACAATATAGTAGAGAACGTGATGAAGCTCTTGAAAGGGCAAGAATCCTTCTCGTAGAAAACAGAGATCTTAAAGATTTTCTGATTGAGAAACGCCTCATGACTGAAGATGGTGAGGTGATCGAATATTGAGAGAAAGTAAGAAATACGAATTACACGAATCTGGTGTATATCTCCCAAAGAATTATCAAATCTTCAAAAAACCTAGTTTATATGACATTACAAATCGTCAGTATGAGCAATACAAAGAGACTGCTGAGTTCATTCAGTGGGGTCGAAGGAATCCTACCAGATTCGCATCAGAGATATTTGGTGTTGAATTAATGGACTATCAGACCTATATATTCATGAATACTTGGACTTCTAAGGTTGCAGTATGGGCTATGAGTCGAAATGGTGGTAAAAGTGCATTGGCATCTATCTATTTGATGACTAAATCTCTGTTGGTACCAAACTTCACCGCTTATATTCTATGCGGTGTTGGATCACAGTCTATTGAAATGTATTCAAAGCTTGAAAAGATCACAAAGAATGAAGTTCCTTCATTTACAACACTTACAAGTGTTTATGCAAGTGAAATTATTAAATCTCATGCAAATAAAGATGGATTTGTTCACAATCCTGCTTCATATCATCATCAATTGTATAACGATGCACAGATTTTTACTTTGAACGGTGCATATAACAACAACAGAAGTATTTTAGATATAGTTTATATACTATTACTATGTTTGCTTCCCCAATCAGAAATGATTGGTTTTCCTAAGAGGATGTAATTTAAGTGAGAAAGAAAACGGGAAGGCTGAGATGCTAATCCGAATGGAAGGCCTTATTTAAAAGTAAGGTCACATGCAGAGCGTACAGGGTGAACCTACTTTCGTAGAATATAATCCCTGCAAGAGTTCTCACTGCCTTAACAAGTAAAGTTGCAGGTAAAGAGGTACGCCGATCTTATGCGAAAGTACAAGTATAAGAACTATGGGATAAAAAGCCTGTAGGATAACAAAAACGAAGCGTAGCAATTGCAATGTATATGATGAAGCAATGAACAGTCCAGATGAATTATTTGATACTTCTGAACCATTTACAACTCAGAACGCTGATTTTGCATTAGGAACAAATGGAGATGGTTCTGAAATGCTTATGAAACCACCTATGTTCGAAAATCAGTTACTCTACTGCTCTTCTGCAGGTCGTACTGACCAGTATTTTTATAAAAAGTACAGAGAATGTAGCCTACGAATGGATGCAGGAGATAAAAACTATTTTTGTGCTGATATTAACTGTGATGTCATTATTAAAGCAACAAAAAGAGGCATTGGACTACCTAAACCTCTGTTAAGTCAAAGTACTGTAGACAGTGCTATGCGAACAGATAAGGAAGCCGCATTGCGTGAATATTATAACATCTTCACAAATGAAGGTGGAGATGGTCAGATCATTAAAAGAGCAAGGATCATTAAGAACTCTTACAACAGAATTCCAGTTCTTAAAAATCCAGATGGTCGCAGAGAGTATGTTTTTGCATATGACCCTGCTAGATCACATGATAATTCTGCTCTTGCCATAGGAGAACTTTATGAAGATCCTACACAGGGATTAAAAATGAAAATTGTCAATCTTGTATGTCTTCAAGATTATTTCAAAGCTAATAAAACTCCTATGAATACCCCAAATCAGATTAAAGCAATCAAACAATTACTATTAGATTATAACGGTGATGGCGTTGCTGATTACCAAAATATCAAGAGATTTTTAGTTGATGCAGGTTCTGGAGGAGCCGGCGTGCCTATTACTGACTTCTTCTTAGAGGATTGGGAAGATTCAGACGGATTAATGCATCGAGGATTGATTGATAAGGAATATTCTGCCGAGGAAGCTAGAAACTTCCCTAATGCTATCCCAGACATCGTAAAACTGATGTCCCCATTGAAATATAAGTCTGAAATGTTTGAATCTTTGATTCAAATGATGGATTTAGGTCTGATTGAATTTCCGAATGAGTATGACGGAAAGGGATTCATCAACTTAATTTATGAGATTGATAAGAATGGTAATCGTACTCTGCGTGATTATTTCCCATCTGAGGATGAGGAAAAAATATTAAGCAAGAAAGAAATCACTGTTGATACTCAAATTCACAAGTTAACCACTTATGAAGAGATTGCTTTGAAACAAATTGATCACGCAAAAACTGAATTGGTTAATATTTATCGATTCAAACAGGCTTCTGGCAAGGACAGATTTGATCTTGATCCCCAGAAAGCTAATAAAATGCATGACGATAGAGCCTTAAGGCATAGGGCAAATGCAGCATAATCCATAAACTGCATTTTTAATTCTTTCTGATCAATTTGGGAAAGTCCTGAAGAGGATAACCCACAGCAAGCAGGGAAACCGTGCAGCTGCAACGACTAAGTGAAAGAACTCCATCGGTATTATATGGAGATGCGATAGTCTGGACTCATACTATAACAAAAGAAATATGAGAAATGAGATTAACGTCTCATTCGCCTGTAAGCAGGTCAAAAAGTAACAGAACGATGTAATCGCCATGCTCGCTTGGGAGTTAGCTCAGAGAAGACGTGAGCATATTACTAAGCGTAAACCAAAGAAAACTGATTATACACAACAATTTATTAATATTCGTCCGGCCAAATTTAACTGGAAGCAATACTAGGAGGTGAAAGAACTTGGATAATGTGGCGAAAAAACAAAATGCTGGGAAACCCGTGCGTAAGAATCAACCCATAAAACGTAAAGTTACACAAATGCAATCAGGAAATTATTCAAGACCTTTTGCTTCTACTTTCAGTCAAAGTCAGGTCAATAGTTTAATTTTACAAAAAGCTAACAAAGAAACAAGTCGTAGTTATACTCGTTACACAAAAGCTAAACTACAACAGTATATTCAGAATCCACAATCAAACATTAACAATATCAGAGCTGTTTCTGAATGGTTATACAGAGTAAGTATGCCATATCGGAAACTGATCGAATATTACTCTTCCATGTTGTTATATAACTATCAGCTAGTCCCCAAAGAAGATTTATCGAATGGTGGACAGGCTGATTTCATTACTTCTTACACAGAAGCTGTAAAAGGTGTTCAGCGAATTAATTTTAAAGCCGATATGCCCGGTGTTATTGCAACAGCACTTAGAGATGGTGCTTATTTTGGATTTATTTATGACAATGGCGATGATGAATGCTTTTTATACCAGTTAGAAGCTAAATATTGCAAAGTTACTCAAGTAGACAATGGTGTTTATGGATTTGACTTTGATGCAAGCTTCTTTGATCAGGGAAATAATAGTATTTATCTTGAAGAGTGGGATTCTGTATTTAGCACTGGCTACAATGCTTACAAAAGTAATGGTCAGGATTACAAATGGTTTCAAATTCCTATGGAAACCTCTATTTGTATCATTTCTGGAAACGATCCACTTCTTCCGCTTCCATATCTACTTCCACTCTTTGTGTCTTTGATTGATCTTTTAGACTATGAAAATTTAATCAAAGCTAAGACAGAGTTGGAAGCAAGTGTCTTATTACTTCAAAAAATCCCATTATTATCTGGTACAAAAGAAATCAATGATTTTGCTGTTGATTTAGATCTTGTACAAGCTATGGATGGACTTTTAAGTGAAGCTGTTCCTTCTTTGGTTGCAACTGCTTACAGCCCATGTGATCTTGAAGTCGTTCCTTTTAAAACAAATGACACGTCTGACACCGATATCTTTGCTAATTCTTTATCTAATTTAATGAGCAAAGTTGGTGTATCTGAAATGTTATTCAATTCTGACAAAGGTGGATCTGTTGGATTGAAACATTCTATAGAAGTTGATGAAACTGTAGCCATAGATTTCTTAGTTAAGATTGAGAGATGGGCTCAGATGTACATCAAAAACAATATTGATGAAAATTATATTATTAAGTTCCACAGATATACATATTTCACACAAGAAGATTATATCAACGTGAGAAAAGATGCTGCTGCCTTAGGTGTTCCAGTAAAAATGGAACTTGCTACTTCTTTGGGTTATACGCCTTATGAAGTTATGCAGAATACTGGTTTGGAAAATGCACTGGGATTAGATGAATTATGGAAGCCTCTTAATTCTTCTTATACATCTAATACAGGTACAACTGACTCTAAAGGTGGTGCTGAAGAAAAGAACCTTGATGATATGACTGAGGAAGGTATAGCAACCAGAGAGGAGAATAAAAATGGAGAATAAACCATTCATCTTTTGTATAGATGAGCAACTAAAAGAAAAATTAGAACAAAAATGTAAGCTGTTAAAAGTTGAAAAATGTAAAGATCATACGGTTTATATTTTTGAAAATAAATTGGAAGCCGTAGATATGGAATTTTCATTAGATGACCGTATGAAGATGGTTTTCACAAATAAAATGACATTCTAGACCGCTGAGGTCTTTTTTTAGTTGTAAAAAACAAAAAGAAAGGCGGTGAAGATGAAATTTGGCTAAAAACAAACAAAAAACAAAAATGAGTTTAAAATACAGTGCCTATATTGAGGATATTGTGTCTGCAAATAGCACTTTTGATAAAGGAATGTTACACATTGCTTACGAGGGCAAAAACCGAAATGGTAGCTATATTAGTACAAAATCATTTGAAAAAGCTACTTCTTCTCTTGCTTACGTACCTCTTGTAGCAAATTATTCAATCGATGAAGACAAGATTGGTTCTCACGACTCGACATTTAGAAAAGATAAGAACGGGGTTTTAAAAGAATACAATCTGACTGATCCATTAGGTGTAATTCCTGAATCTCCACAGTGGTATTGGGAAAATGTTACTGAAGAAGATGGCCGTGTGAAGACTTATTTTTGTTGTGAGGTCCTTCTGTGGAAACGTCAGGCAGTTTATGACCACATCAAAGAAAATGGTATTACAGATCAATCCATGGAGATTGGTGTTAATTCATATGAAATGGTTGATGGTGTGTGTCATGTTACTGATTTTGAATTTCAGGCGTTCACATTGTTAGAGAGTGCTCCACCATGTTTTGAATCAGCATGTTTAGAAACATATAGTGCAGATACTTTCAAAGAATCAATGGAGGAAATGTTTGAAGACTTTAAACAGTACTGTTTTGAAATAAAAAACACAGAAATCACAAAGAAAAAGGAGGAACATGACTTGAATAAGAAAGAACTTATCAAATCTTTTGGATTTGATCCAGAGTCTCTTGATTTTGAATATGCAGACATGGACGAAAAAGCCCTGACTGAAAAATTAACACAGATGAAAGAGACAAAAGAATTCTTACTGTCTAGTAATCTCGGAGAAGCTATGAGTGAAGCTTTTGCTGATCAGAAAGTTGAAACTGACTGGGGAAGCTATTCTAAATATTTTGTAGTGGACTATGATGTAGACAGCAGAGAAGTTTATGCTTATGACAGAGAAGATGGATACAAATTATTTGGATTCAGCTTTGATGTTGCAGGCGATGAAGTTAAAGTTGATTTTGACTCTAAGAAAAGAAAGAAATATACAATTGTAGATTTCGAAGGTTCTGAGGAACCAGCTGAAGACTTCTCTCTTGCTGATATTGTACAACCTGAGATTGATAAAGCTAAATATGAAGCTGAAAAAGCAACTGAAAAGACAGTTGAAGAAAAATATACAGCAAAAATTGGTGAATTAACATCCAAGGTTGCTGATTATGAAGCAATGGAACCTGAATTAGAAACTCTTAGAGAGTTTAAGAAAGAGGCTGACAAGAAAGAAAAGACAGCCATGTTAGATTCTTTCCAAGAAAAATTAAAAGGTTCTGAAGAATATTCTGCTCTATATGAACAGATCGAAAAATTCTCTGTTGGAGAGTTAGAAAATGAATGTTTAAAAATCATTGGAAAAGCTGCTATCAGTGGTGAATTTGCTTATAAAAATCCTGCTAAACATAAATTTGGTATGAGTGTTGGTGGAAAATCACCTGAATCTACAGCAAATAAACCATATGGTTCATTATTTGATGATTTTGAAAAATAATATATGAATTTTGAAGGATGCCTGTGCGGTGTCTTTTTTTAATGTCTAAAAACAAGGAGGAAAATTTAATGGCAAATACAAAATACGGTGTTGTCGAGACAAGTAAGATCAATGCTACTTATCTCGGTGGTGGACACATTTTTTCTGTGGTTGACGATGTTGCTGCTATGGAAAATGGAATGATTGTTGCTCTGGGTGATCCAGTAGAAACAAGTGGAAATGAAGAATATAAAGCAGCTACACCTACAAAAGGTAGTCAGGTTGTTTTAATTGCTAACCCAGCATTAATTTATGATCAGTCTACAACAGTTGGACAGGCTGAATACAACTATGTGATCGAAGCAGGTAAAAGTGCTCGTGCTTATACTCTTGTTCCAAGAGATATGTATGGAATTTCTGATTATCTGATCACAAAAGCTGCTGGAGAAAAAGTTACAGTTGGTAACTTAGTTGTTGCAAAAGATCGTAAGTATCAGGAAATTGCTAAAGCAACAGCTGTTACAGATTATGGATTTGTAGCGAAAATTCGTTATACATACATCAAATCTGGTGTAACTATGGTCATGCTTGAAGTAATGAAAAACACAGAAGTGGCTACAGCGTAATAAGGAGGGGAGAAATATATGTTAAGACTTATGAAATTTAGCGAACTGGGAGAAACAGTTCAGGCTGTTTTTGAACAAGGCGAGCAGGAATATATGGACTTCTCTGCTTTAATGTTAGACACAGCTAACGACAAAACGAAGAAAATTGACGGTGTTGCAGATGCTAAAAGTGCTGCTAATACTGTTATTAGAAAGAAATTTGCTCAGGTTCTTGGAGTTGCTGAAGATGAAAAGAATCGTAAAGTTCTTAGAAAAGCTATTCGTAGACATCAGCCAGAAGTTTTCGAATTGTTAGAGGAGACATTAGAGAACTTACTTGTAAGTGGATGGGGAGACAATCCTTTCTTCATGGAATGGGTTGATCAGAGAAACTTAGCTGACGGAGATCAGAATGTATTCTATGTTGAAGAGCAGGCTGTGTTAACAGTTAGTAGATTCGCTGGTAATCATCATGACTTAATCCGCCAGAAATTAGGAATCGGAGAAAGCTTCTCTGTTACTACAGACTGGTATGGAATTAAGATCTATGAAGAGTTTGAGTTATTCATGGCAGGTAGACGTGACTTTGCTGCTATGATCACAAAAGTATATGAAGCTTTTGACAGAAAGATCAATGACATGATCTATGAATCTTTCATGGGAGCTGATGAAAAATTACCTACAGACTTAAAGATCACAGGTAAATTAGAAGCTGATAAATTAATTGAAGCTGTTCAGAATCTTGAAACAGATACAGGTAAAGAAGTTGTTATCTGTGGTACAAGATCTGCTATTTCTCAGGTTATCGCTCTTTCTCCATCTGCTTGGATTTCAGACGATATGAGAAATGAAAGACATACAACTGGTACACTAGGACAGTTTGAAGGAATCAGATTAATGGCTATCCCTCAGGTTAATGAACAGGGAACAAGAAACAAAAAGCTTGACAATAAGAAATTACTGTTAATGCCTATTGATGCTGATAACAAACCTATCAAGCTTGTTAATGAAGGTGAAGCTATTGTTAAACAGGTCAATGATGGCGCAACAAACCAGGATATGACATATGAGTACGAGTTAATGCAGAAACTTGGTATCAATGTTGTTATCAACCAGTTATTTGGAACTTACAAATTTACAGTAGGATAAAATCTGAGCCAGTTAAATGCTGGCTCTTTTGATATTAAAAAGGAGATATTAAAATGCCAGAAACTAATAAAACTAACACAGAAAATGCAGTCGAGGAAAAAGCTGCTGCTAAGTCCACAGCGAAAAGAACTAGAACAAAAAAAGCTACTCCTAAACCAGAGCCAAAAGCTCGTGTGTTTGACAAGGAGGAATTAATTCCTTGTATGTCAGTAACAACAGGAGAATTAATTTATCACGAAACATTCGCAAAATCTCGTACTCGATATGAGTGGCTTCAGTATGGAGAAATTACTGATGTTGAGTATCAGGACTTAAAAGCAATGTTAGCCAGAAAATCCGATTACCTGTTTTATCCTTATTTTATTGTTATGGATGAAGATTTCTTAAAGGAAAACCCTCAGTTACAGGAAATTACAAATCAGTTCTATGGATTAGATGATCCTAGAAGCTTCTTTGATAAGACACCAGATGCTTTAGAGTCATTCTTAAATAGTGCTCCTGAAGGAGTAAAAGATGCTGCTAGAACAGCTGCTGCAAAACTTATTAAAGATGGACAGCTGGATAGTATTCGTATTGTGAAAACAATCGACAAATCACTGGGAACTGAGTTTGCTAAGTTAGTGCTCTAGGAGGTGTATTATGACCTCTTATGAACGCATCTACTCTGTTTTCTTATTAAAGATCGAAGATTATGATTTTGCTGATCTATCTGATAAAGATGCCAATGAAATGCTGTTAGGTTATTTAACTGCAAGTATTTCTAAGTTTAGCAAATGTACTTCTGATCTTTCCAAGAGAGATGATACTGAAGGGGTCTTTGAAGATGATCTTTCAGATATTGAAATTGAAATCTTAGCCTTGTCTATGGTAGAAGAATGGATTCGCCCTCAGGTGAACTCTACTCTTCTTACTAAACAGATTTTTGGTGGAGCTGAAGAAAAATTTTATGCTCAATCAAATCAATTAGATAAGGTAATGGCCTTGAGAGATCAGATCAGAGTAGAAAAACAAAAAGCTTACAGAGATTATCAAACAGAAAAATTTAGACAGAACAATAGTTAGGAGAAATGTATGAATAGCAAATATGGAAATTTTCCAAAGGAGCAGATCCATGCTCATAAAAAGACTATTCAGAATTCCATCTTCAAGCTGTTATATATGCGTGAAGAAAAAGATCCTAATTTGGATAGATACTTTGCAGGATTATTATGGAAATTATCTGGATACAATAAAATCTTTTCTAATCAGACAGTCGTATTAGATCTTCTTGCTATCTTAGCTCAGGCTAGAGATGAAGCATTAAAAGAAGATTACGATCATGCAGCTTATAGAAAAGCTATTCTCGATGCTACATCACTTGTTGACCATATCAAGGAGGATGATGTAGATGAGTCTAGAGAGTTATAGAAATAGGTTAAATAATGGTGCTCATAGTACTGCTGCTTCTAAAAAGTACAGAGCCCATTCGCTGAAAGCTATGGATGTCACATTCACAAAGGACCCCGCCTTTCGGGAATGTAGGATATTAGGTGAAGATGTTGACGCAAAGTTTTTAGCATATACAAAAAACAGTATCAGTAAAGATGCGATTGATTATCATCTGCAGTTTAGACCAGGGGTTAAGTATCCTTTAGGAACTTATGTAGATATTCCTGTCAATGATGATGAGGAATTTAGTACTTGGTTAATTGTTGATCATGATAATCATCCTCTTTTCTATCGGTACAATATTCTTCTTTGCAATTGGACTTTTAAGTGGGTTGCAAATGGGAAAGTGTATTCATGTCTTGGTGCGATCCGCAGCCGAAATTCGTAAATTTGTGCGCACTATCAAGGAAACTTGTTAGTGAAAAAGCTCTCTTTTTGCTGGAAACTCCTTAAAGTTATTTTACTACAACGTGGTCATGAAATATGGGCGAGCGTGAATGTTTGAAAAAAAATAAATTGGACAATCAGCCGGGAAGTCTCGAACAGAGAAACCTTCAACGAGCAAAGTAGGGCAAGTGCCTGAAAATGGGAGCCACCTAAGTTGTACTTACAATATGGTGTTGATGTGCTCTTCTCTTGTGTGAAAGCATAAGGATTTTAGTTTACATAAATAGTTAATTAAGACAGGACAGGAGGTAGCTCCTCTTTTGTTGTGCTCCTAACACAACAATTACTGTCTTTTTTATATTGAAATTTTTAGGAGGAAATTCAATGAAATACGAAACAGATTATTATAGAAATTTATTTAAAAAAGGAAAAACTTTATCAGAAATTGTAGACATTACAGGAGATGGATATCCTGAAATTCATAAAATTATAAAAGATTTAAAGGGTGGACGTTTTACTCATAATGACGTTTCACAAAAGCATAAAGACGATATGGCTCAAATGTATAGAGATGGAGTCTCTTCTGTAGCAATTGGTAAAAAATATGGTGTCAATCATAAATTTGTTGGAAGGATTCTGGACACTTATGGAATCAAAAGAATTGGTAATGGCCAAAGAACTTATAAAGTAAATGAACATTATTTTGATGAAATAGATACTCCAGAAAAAGCTTATATTTTAGGATTTTTAGATGCAGATGGTTCTAATTATATGCCTAAACAGACTATATCTATGTCTTTACAGAAAGGTGATCGTCCTATCCTTGAAAGAATTAATAAGGAAATTGGCAATGAACATCCTTTAAGATTTGTAGATAATTCTAATAAGCATGATTTTGGATATACATATCAAGATCAATATACTTTATTAATCTTTAGTGCATATATGTGTCGTCAATTACAGTCACTTGGAATGGTTCCAAGAAAAAGCTATTGTTTAGAATACCCAACATGGCTTAGAGAAGATTTACATTCTCATTTTATTAGGGGATATTTTGATGGAAATGGCTGTGTAAGAAAAAACATTATTTCTATCACATCTACTAAAAAGTTTTGCTCTAAATTTTATGAAGTGATATCTAAATTTTTTCCAGACATAAAAGCTAATTTAAGACCAGCAAAAAAGGGAAATGACTTTACTGGAGTAATTGATTTTTATGGTGAAAACGGAAAAATAGTCGCTGATTGGATGTATAAAGACGCTAATATATATCTACAACGAAAATATGATAAATATCTTTCTTTATATGTAAATTAAAACTATTTAAGCTAACGACTTAAATATAAAACTAAGAACAATTCTGGTGTGTGGACAGATTATTTGATCACGAGTATAGAAAACCAGATTTCATTCTGGGTTCCAACAAATGATGTTACAAACACCATAGACTACGATACACGATTCTTAATTACACGTAACCCATTACATCCAGTGGCATGGAAGGTTACAAAACGAGAGGATGCAGTTCCTCTTGGGATTACAAAAATTACATTAAAACAAGATGCTTTCAATGGTCACACAGACAATGTGGACGAATTGATTGCCGACTATTATAAAACCGAAGTTCCACCAACTCTTGAAACTGATGAAGACAAGCCTACGTTGCCTGATCTTCCAGATGATAAATTGGTGATCAACTTTGCTGGTGCTAAACCACAGATTAAATGTGGCGGTAGTGCTAAAAAATTCTCTACTATTATTAAACGTGGAGATGGTACTACTTCTTCTCCTGAAAAAGTGGAGTGGAATGTTATAGTACCACAGGGTCACTTAGATGACTTTGACATTGTTTGTGATGACACAACAGTGAATATCAAATGTCATAAGGTGTACTCTCTAATTGGTGAGACGATCACCATCCAAGCATTTGTAGATGATTTAACAGCTGAATTTCAGACGGAGGTGATTGGATTATGATAAGAGATTTTCAGAACATAGATGATGATATTATCTACAAGAAAAGGATTATTAAAGAAATTCTTTACAATGATTCTGATATTATCGAGCTTTTGGATAACCCAAAACTTGATCCAAACTCTCCAGATGAATATTTGGGAGTAAACATATTCCCCGCAGTTCATATTGAACCAGTACAATCTGAAGTCCAGAATTTCATTTGTTTCGACATTGATGATGTAGATATCAATGACAGAAATGGGATGATGAAAGAACAGGTATGTACTTTTAGAGTATTTTGCCACGAAGATAATCTCGCTACTCCTTATGGAGCTGAAAGACATGATCTTTTAGGATATTGCATCAGAGATAATTTTCAGTGGAGTAACAATTTAGGATTTCAAATGAAACTTACATACGATGTGTCAGGAACTACTGATACCAGATATGTTTGCAGGACATTGAAATTCCGAGTGATCACTCCAAGTAATCCTTATCAGGGACGAATGGACAATAGAAATAATGCCCATAACAATGTCTCACATGAGGAAATTCCTGACAATGCGGTAGATCATGGATAAAGACCTGTCTATCATTTTCGGAGATGATTATTATATCAATGATGCAATAAGTATTCATCAACCTACTCTTAGAGACATAAAAGAGATGGGTGAAGACAAATACTTCCAAGCTGTATTTACGTTAACCTGTATTCCTAGTGATATGAAATATAGGCTTTTTAAATTGGGATTAGACTATGAAGAAGTTGAAGACTTTGATTTATTTATGCTCATGGCTCCAACTCTTGAAACTGACATATCTCAACGATTGTTCATGGGAGTTGACCTCAGTAAATTTGAGATGGCTCAAAATCAAGTAAATGGAGACCTTGTTCTTGTTGATATGGAAGACGACATCATGATTGACAAGCTAGCCTATATCAAAATATGTGATTATTTTAGATCTTTGCACGGCCTCAAACCTAAAGTAGAAATCGCTGGTAACGAAGAAACTAAAAAAATCCTTATTGAAGAAGACAAGATGAAATATGAAATGAATCAAAACAAAGAGTTTGAACCAATACTTCTTCCTCTTGTTATCTCAATGGTAAATACTGAAGAGTTCAAGTATGATTATCAATCTGTTCAAGATTTAAATATCTCAGCTTTTATGTCTAGCGTTGAACAGATTCAGAAAAAGAAACAAGCTGTTGCACTTTTACAAGGATGCTATTCAGGTATGATAGATACCTCAAAAATCAAAACTGAAGACCTTAATTGGATTAAGTAGCTCTTATGGAGCTGCTTTTTTTATACAAATTTTTAAATATTTCAAGGAGGATTAAACATGGCAAGTACATTCGACATTAATAACTTTGTCATCGATAGATGCTTACGTGCAATCATGGTAGATACAGACACAGGAGAAATCTTATGGTCTATTAATCAGATTACAGAGCCATCTATTAAATGCGAGTCTGACACAACTCAGGCTACTGATGCTCTTGAAGTTCCTATTATGGAATTCGATAGAGCTAAGAAAGCTACTTTCTCTGCAACTAACTCTTTATTCGATTTAGGATTAGCTGCTGCTCAGTTTGGTACAAAGAAACAGGTTGCTGATGCTGAGTCTAAAGTAATTGCTACAGCTTTCGAAACAATTGATATTGCAGCTGGTACTGCTGTTACATTAAAACACACACCTACAGAGCAGATTAAATACATCTATGAATTAAAAGGTGATAGCACATTAGGGAAGAAATATACTAATGGTGCAGCTGCAAGTGATGATAAATTTGTTCATGCTAAAGGAACAGATAGTGTAACATTACCAACTGGCTTATCTAAAGGTTCTCAGTTATTCGTTGAATACGAATATGAGACAGCTGAAGCTGTTAAAGTAACTAACAGTGCTACAAAATTCCCTAAAGCTGGAAAACTGATTGTACAGATTTTAGGTGCTGACGTATGTAACGTAAGTACACTGTACAATGCTTATCTTGTATTCCCACAGGCTAAGTTAAGCTCTAATGTAGACTTAACATTCTCTACTGATGGTAAACATCCATTTGAAATCCAGTGTATGCAACAGTACTGTGATAAAGAAAAGAAACTTTTCGATATCATCGTACCAAAAATGCCTACAGAATAATCAAATTTAAAAGCTGTCTTGTCAGATGATAAGGCAGCTATTTGATTGGAAACGATTTAGAAATGGAGGAATATCATGGGAGAAACGAAACAGAGAACCTGTTTTTGTTGTGGGAAGGCATATCACTACTGTCCTCATTGTGATGTCGATAGAGATAAACCATCTTGGTATTTTATCTTTGATTCAGACAATTGTAGAAAAGTATTTGATGCTTGTCAGAGATATTCTACAGGCGAATGCAATGCTGAACAAACAAGACAAAAACTGGACAAGTGTGATTTAACTAACAAATCTGACTTTCTCCCTGACGTTTTAGGCGTTATTGAGAAAGTTTTCGCTGAGACCAACAAAACGGCTCAATCCCCTTCCTCTTCTCCTTCTCCTTACTCTCGTGGTAAGAAGAAATGGAGATAGGTTTGCGGATCTCTTAGTGAAAAGAAATGATCACTGAGAGACACATAGCCATTAGGTTTTATGTGTCTCTCTTTTTTTAATTATAAGCAGGAGGAACTATGAAAACTACAAGTGGAATTACCGGGAAGACTTATGAACCGGATGAATGTGTATTTATTCCAAATATGCTTCAGAACTTTAAATACTTAAGCTATGGAGCTGAACTTTTGGATATCATTCCAGACAATAGATTCGATCAGAACAAAATTTTATTTGTTTGGAACAGAGAAGACACTAAGCACCTGTATGATGCTTGGTGTAAACATGAATTAATTTAGAACATTATGGCAGCAGGTACTTCTGCTGTTTTTTATTATACGGATTTTATAAGGAGGACTATGAGCGAAAAGAAACAAAGAGACAGTAAGTACAATGTTAGTAAGCGAACTGATAATCGTATGTGTGATGGGATCGTATTTGACTCTGCTCTTGAAATGAGATTTTATAGAGACGCTGTTCTTCCGGGTATTCTTTCAGGGGAAATCACCTATTGTGAACGGCAGAAAGAATATTTATTACAGGAAGGATTTGAACATCAAGATAAAAAATATCTTCCTATTAAATATGTGGCAGATTTTGTACTTACATATAAAGACGGACATGAAGATGTCATTGACGTAAAAGGTATGCCAGATCATGTGGCACCTATGAAAAGAAAATTACTTCTATATAAATATCCTCATATCAACTTTTATTGGGTAGCATACTCAAAGATTGATGGTGGATGGAAAACTTATGAATATATTCAGTCTCAAAGAAGAAAGAGACGAAAAGAAAAAGAGAAACAGAAAAAAGAAAAGGAGAAATAACTATGGGAGAAAATACAGTAAACTTAGACACTATTATTGAGGAATTTAATAGCTCTGTAGAGGGAGCTACATTAGAACATGCTATCCCAAGCTTAAAGATTGGTCATTATGTTCCAATTGCAATAAAAATTACCGCAATTGAAGAAATCATTAAGGCATTAGGAAAAGAAAGCGAAAGCTATACAGTTACTGTAAATTCAATCAGTGCTTATCATGTATTGATCACTACTACTCTACAGCTTTATACAAATATTGAATTTGAAGGAGAAAGTACTTACGAGGTATTAGACTCTCTTACTGAAGCTGGATTGATTGATAGAATCTTAGAGGAAATTGGCAAAGATTTTGAAGAATTCAAAAAACTATATAAATTAGCTTGGGAAGATCATATGAGAAATCATAATTCTTTAGAAGCCATTGTTTCAAGAGAATTAAGATTTATCAATCTAAGCATTCAGGAAGCTATTGTAGAAGGTGCTAAAGGAATTGATAGTACTGAAGTTATGAAAACAATGATTGAAAAATTAAAAGTAGAATAATTTTGAAAGAGTCTCATGTGAGGCTCTTTTTTAATGGAAGGAGAATTACATGAGCAAAGCACAGGAAGTGTTAACGAAAATGAATGTTGCTGCAGCTAATTTGGCTGCTCAATTGGCATCAGAAAAATTGAAAGAAATTGGTGAATTGGCTGCAGCCAGCTTTTATGGAGATTACAGTCCTAAGCAATATGGACGAAGCTATGGACTATATGAAGCTAGTCAACCTTTGGTTAAAACTATCAGTGGGCCTGGAACAGCGAAAGGTGGAATTACTATCTCTTCTGCTTCTATAGGTGGGCACTATAATCAGAGTCCTGAAACAGTATTTGAATGGGACTTTATTGGTGGAGAACATGGTGGATACAATGTTGGAACTCCTACTTCTTCTCCTAGTCCTATGCAGACTATAGAGAACGATGTTAACAGCCGAAGAGCTGAGTTGGAAGCTAGTTGTGCTCAAGAAGCTATGGCGATCGTACAAGGGCAATATATGAACGAATTAAAAGCTGCAATGATAGCTGACTTTAAATCACAGGGGGTGAACTAATAAATGGCAGAAAGTACACAAGTAATTTCTTTTACTGCCTCTATGGGGGTTGACGTTGATCAAGCCTCTTTAGAAAAAGCTAAAAGCGAAGTAGTAAATGGTTTTAAACAAGTCCAAGTACCTATTGGTGCTAATATCAATAAATCCTCTATGGATAAAGTTGCTAAAAGCATCAGAAGTTATATTGATAAAACTGGATTAACAAATTTTCAATTTGTATATGAATCTAAAGATCTGGCCGATGCAGAAAAGAAGTTAAAGAATCTTAAAACTACTTACAATGATCTTGAAAAAATTAAGAACGACAATTTAAGCAAGGTTTCTAAACGTAGCTACGAGGACAGTGATCTTGCCACAAGAGCTGCTTCTAAGGTAAACGAAGTACAAAAAAAGACTTATAAGCAAGATAAATATAAAGATTTTTACAACGAATCTAAAACACAATATAACAAATTACATGGTAATTCTAAAAATGGTATCTCTTTAAATGATTTTAAAGAATATGCAATGGCCGGAATGCTAGCTCAAGAAGACATTGGAAAAGCTTTTGAAGAACTGCATGGTTTAATGTCAAATTCTGATTGGAGTAAGAACGATGAAATGCTCAAACGAGCTGGTGAGTTAAGAAATACTATTACTTCTAGACAAAAGTTTATAAAAGAATTGCTAACAGGACAAACTGATTTTGCAGGTACAGAAGGTTATAAAAGCCTGTTCCAAGCCCAGGGAATCGACTTAAAAAATATTTTATCTCCGATCGAAGAGGATGTTGTTAAACAGGTTAATAAGGCTCTTACTCAGGCTATGACTAGCACTGATAGAAATATCAAAAAGACTACAGGAGTAACTAATAAACTTAAAAACCAATTCAATAAACAATGGAGTGATATTTTAGCCCAAGAAGGTATTTTGATTTCTGGGTTCGACTCTAGTAAACCATATAAATTTCAAGAAGGACAAGCAATTAGTCCTCAACAATACAACGGTGCAAAAGCCGGTAGTAAGAACCTGATGGAAAAACAATCCAAAGGTGAAACTCTTACCGATGAGGAACTACAAAAAGCCGAGTATTACAGTAAAATACTAAGCAATTATCAGCCAGAAGAAGGTTCTACTACTCATGCTGTTGATAAAAATATTACACAATTCTTATCTGAAGCAGTTAAAAAATTAGAACTCCGTCAAAGGGAAGTTGATAGAGATTTTGAAATGCCTGCTGACATGAAAGACATGAGTAACAAAGACCTGATCAGTACTTTCCAAAGCGCTAGAGAATATATCCAGAAATTCAATGAAAAGATTAAGAATGAAGAAAATATCTATGCCGAGGAAGCTAAAGGTCTTCAAGAAGCTGTTAAAACTGTTGATACATACACATCTATTAAAGCTGAAAAAGGAGCTACTATTGAAACTCCTTGGTCTCAAGAAAGCCGTGAATGGTTAAGCAAAAACAAAGATGCAATTCGTGAACTTCCAAGCAGAAATGTTACTGAAACTAAGACAAACAGTGTTACAGAAGGTGAACATCTCAAAGAATCTTCTGTAAAAGTTACTGCTGACACTTCTCAGTTAGAATCTGCGTTAGCTAAGGTTGATGAAAAGATTGCTTCTTACGAAGGCAAAGATATCATTGTTAATCTTAAAGCAAACGATTCCGAGTTCAATACAATTTTACAAGAAATTAATGAACTAAGGTCAAAAGAAAATATAGATATTACTATTAATTTTAAAGCTAATACAGAGAATATTGATAACATTCTTCAACAAGTAAATGAACTTCGCTCTAAGGATGCTATTGACGTTGCGGTTAATTTTAAAGGCAATGTTGAAGATCTTGAGAAAGCTATTACTTCAACTCAAAAATTTAAAGAGGATTCTAACAGTGGAGACACAAAAATTGACATCAATGTTAATGATGAAGAGTTAACACAAGCCGAAAGCAAGCTTACTTCTTTAAGAGAGAAAGCTTCTGAACCCATTAAAGTTGGTATTAATACTGATGCCGTATTAGATGATTTGGTTACTGTTGAGAAGATTATCAATGACCTAAAAAAGAATCTTGATTTAAAAGTTAAGTTCAATACAGGACAGTCTTTTACAGACAAGAAAGCTTCTGATATTGAGACTATGACAAATAAGATTGCTAATTTGGCTGACAAGTCTACTGCTTATTCTGCTAAGATCGCAGGTGCTTTTGCTGGTATTGGTAGTTCAATTCGTGAAGTTACAAGACTGGTTGATAATTTAAATAAGAAATTTAATCTTACTGGTGAGATTGCTACTGGTCTTAAGCATATGAATAAGATTTTTGGTGGAGGTACAACCACAAAATCTCCAAATGCTAAAGCAAGTAATAATGAAGAATCTATTCTTGGCTTAGTCAATCCTGAGTCTAAGAAAGTAAAAAATGCAGCAAACAGAGCTTTATCAAAAACAATTGTTAATCAGGATCTTAATCAATATACCGAAGACTTTGCTATAAAAGTTAGGGGCGTTATTGAAGAATTAGATGACCTTAAAAACAAACACGATGGAAAAATTCTTTTTAATGATGAAGAGATTGAAAAAGATACAAAACGTATCAATGAGCTAAGCGCTTCTCTTACGGAACTTGGAAGACAAAGAAACCAATTTAAGCTCCAGAACAATCAGGGAACTGTTATCGGAGAAGGATTATCCTTAAATGATTTCAATGAAGCTAAAGCTGAAGAATTATTTAGAGCTTCTGGTGTAAACAGTAACATTCTTGAAACTAGTATGGGTAGAAATGGAATGGCTGCTTATATCAAAGCAAGATCAAGAGATGATGGAAAGCTTGAAAAGTATGCTATTAATTTTAATCAGGATACTGGTATTGCTAGATCACAGCTTAAGAGTCGTTCTGAATATAAGAGTTTGTTCGGACAAATTGTTGGAGATATGGGTCAAGAAGTTACTAAGTTAAGTAAGTACTTGATCTCAATGGGTGGAATTGATGTCGTATGGCAAGGATTCCAACAAGGAATTGAAAGCATCAAAGAAATGGATGCTGCAATGACAGAGTTAAAGAAAGTCACAAGTGATACGAGTGATGTTTATGCTACTGTCGAAAAAGATATGTATGCTACTGGTAAAGATATCGGTAGAGATGCTGTGGAATTAACTAAATCTACTGCTGATTGGGCTAGATTAGGTTATAACACACAAGATTCTGAGAAGATGTCTAAATGGACAGGTATTCTCATGAATGTATCAGAATTTGAGCAAGTAGATGATGCTACTAATGCATTGATTTCTATCATGCAGGGATTCAATAAAGGTGCTGACGATGTAGAAAATGTTGTTGATGTTTTGAATAATATCGGTAACTTAGAGCCTATTTCATCAGATGAGATTGCTAGTTCATTACAGAGATCTGCTAGTGCTTTACAGGCGGCAGGTGCTAACTATGAACAGTCAGTTGCTCTTACTACAGTTGGGAATTCCGTCGTGCAAAATCCTGAGAGCGTTGGAGCTGGTTTAAAAACAGTATCCTTAAGAATTCGAGGCACTGATATGAATGTGCTTCAAGAAGCAGGTGAAGATGTTGATGGTTACATTCAGAACACATCTCAGTTGAGAGATCTCATTAAAAATCAAACTAAAGTAGCATCAAACGACTACAAAGGCTTTGATTTATTAAAAAATGATGGATCTTATAAAAATCCATATGAATTTTTACTTGGATTGGGTAAGATCTGGAGCGAAATTGGTTCTACCGATGGTGGTGACCTTAAACAAGCTTCTATTTTAGAGAAAATTGCAGGAAAAAATAGAGCTAATATTGTTGCCAGTATTTTACAGAATCCAGAGATGCTTGAAAAAGTCTACAACGAAACACAAAACTCAGAAGGATCAGCTCTTCGTGAAAACGAAACTCAACTTGATTCCATCCAAGGTAAAGTTGATCAGCTGACAGCAAGTTTCCAAGAAATGTGGAACACTTCTATTTCTTCTGATTTTATCAAAGGACTTGTAGATGCTGGAACTCAAATAACAAATTTAGTAACTAAAGCTGGGCTTCTTAGAACAGCCTTTATGGGCGCTTTAGGAGTCGCAGGAGCGAAAGGAAAGCTGGGTAGGGCAAATTATCAGTTGTCCTCATGTACAATGCCCAGAGCAATCTAGTGGTAACACAGAACGAGTTTGTATCGAAATGGTGATACAAATAAGAGATTGCTTAGAAAACAACCGAAACTGAAATACTTTTTGATAATTTATGTACGGGAACTGTTAAACGATATTGATTACTAACTTAGTACAGTGATGTATTAAGGGCAAGGGGTAATTCCTAAGATATAGTAATAAGATCAATATTTATACAGAATCCGCAGCGAAGCCTCTATATTAGAGGAACGTCCATCGATCATAATGGGAATCTGGTTAACTCACCTTACGAGTGACATCAGAAAGGGATGATCAGAACTGTATGCGAATGTGCCGCTAGAAAATTATCAGCATGGAAACATGCTTGCACATAGGGAAATGAATTTTATATGATATATTATAAATACTTATTAACATAATTTAATACTCTTTTTATACTGCTCTAGCAGACTTACCACATTAATTGAGTCTTAAAACATTAGGTAGAGCCTGGTGTTTTAAAGGGGTAGTAAATTAGCCATATATGCATAGAAGGATAAGCAAATCATCAGCACCATCTGTTCTATGCCATTTGGTGCACCTTTCTGAAGAAAAGGAGAATTTAATATGGCAATTTTAACAAAAGCAGAAAATGGAGTAGAAAACAACAATCAGATTATGAACTTCGTAAACGATGAATTTGGATCAATCAGATGTATTGAGATAGAAGGAACACCATACTTCGTTGGAAATGATATTGCAATCGCACTTGGATATTCTAACTATCGAAACGCTGTCTCAAAGCACGTAGATGTTGAGGATAAGCTGCGTACCCAAATCGAGTACGCAGGTCAAATGCGAAATGTGACTGTCATCAATGAATCTGGTGTTTATGATCTAATTTTCAATAGTAAATTAGATTCAGCTAAAAGATTCCGTAGATGGGTAACATCTGAAGTTCTTCCACAGATTAGACGCACTGGTGGATATATTCCATATAAAAATCTGTCTGAAGCAGAGTTTGTACTTAAGGCACTGGAAATTCAGCAAGCTACAATCGCAGAGCTTAGAGGGGAACTTGAAGCTTCCAAAGAAGATATAGATTTTGCAAGATGTGTTACTGCTTCTTCTGATACGATCGACATGAATACAATGGCCAAATTGTTGCAGAATGATGGATATGACATTGGAAGGAATCGCCTTTTCGAAATTTTGAGAAGCAATGGAATCCTGATGCGGGACAACATGCCATATCAGAGATATGTTGAGAACGGATGTTTTGAAGTTGGCGAACATGTGATTTGCAATGTGATTGTTCCACAGACTTATGTAACTGGTAAAGGTCAGAAACTTGTTTACAGAGTTGTTGGGGATCTTGAAGATTAAAGTTTGGTGAGATTGTTGTTGATAAGGGGGCGGTGAAATATCGCCTCCTTTTTAAAATTAAATTTATATTAAAAGGAGTTTATGGAGATATGGGAAGAAAAAATTATAGATTAGATACTAAAGTTGTTAGTGGATATGATATTACAAAAGATTGTGGAGTTAATTCAAAAAGAGAAAGTTTATATATAACTTCTATTGACGTTGCACACTTCTATGAAAAAAAACATAGCAATGTGTTAAAGAAAATTCACAATTTTATTAAAGACTTGCCTCAATTGGGCGGGACATATTATATCTTAGATTCGTATCAAGATAAAAATGGACAGTATAGACCAATGTATAAAATGAATCAAAAAGGGTTCACTCTTTTGATGAGTAAATTCACAGGGAAGTCTGCCCTTTGTCTTACATACCAATACGTTGATGACTACTCTAAAGCAATTGGGCAGATTACTAATCTAATGAATAAAATTGCTACTCAAAGCAACGAAAATGCATAAGGTAACGATTCGTTACCCCATAAATGGAGAAAAGGCATCCCTACCTCCTAGGAATGCCTTTGTATGAAAATAATTAATTGGGGAATTAACTATTCCATGATGTTTCTAATTATAACTTATGTTTCCAAATATTGCAAGGTTAATTGTAAAAAAAAGAGGTATCTTTATGAACCTCTCTTCTCCTGTTAAATCCAGATACACAAAAGGCTCACTGAATTGTGAGCCCCATGTGTATTATTACTTTGAGATATGATACATATTTCTTGTTACATAATTAGTATAGAATATTGCATTAGTGATTGTCAAATACATATTTTACCAGTGTGAAAATAGGGTATTTCCCTGCCCTTGAGTAAACAGTTTGCTTGTACAATACAATAAAGAAACTGGTAAAAATGAATTTCCAATTGGTAGTGCTATTCTGAATGCATTTAGTCCTACAAGACGTAAGGCTAATTATGAGAATATGCAGTCTGATCAAAGTAGATTGCAAGATTTCTTTAGTAATAGCATGGTTCCTGAAATTTTTGGTAGTAAATCCGCCAAAGAAAAAGAGGACATGTTTAAGCGACTTCAGAATGAAATGAAGACTGAAAAAGGTCGTGATACAGCTAGTACTCTTTACGGTCAAGCCAAACAAAACAACTATGATCTTAGTGATAAGAAAAATACTTATGGAAAAGGTCTTGAGAAGTTTAATGAAGCTGTAGAAAAATCTGGTAGCATTGCTCAATCTGCTGCAGGTGGAGTTAGTGCTGCTTTTGAAAGGATTAAGGCTTCTGGTATTGCTGCTAAGGCTGGTGCTTTTGCTGCTAATGTTGGTATTGGTTTAGCTGCTAGTGCTCTTATGCAATTAGGTGCTATGGCACTTTCTTGGGTTGGTACCAAGATTCAAAAAGCTGCTACCTATGATAAAGATAAAATAGAAGCTGCTGACAAAACACGTACAAACTATCAGGACAAATTATCTGATACAAAAACCAATATCTCTACTCTTAAAGGAAACAAAACTGAGTTTGAATCTCTATCCAAAGGTGTAGACGAGTATGGTAATAACATCAGCTTAGATACTTCTTCTTATGAAAGATTCTTAAATATCCGTAAGGAAATTTTAGATACTACTCCTTCTCTCATCTCTGGTTATGACGCTGAAGGAAATGCAATCGCTAAGACATCAGGTTTGATAGACAAAGCGATTGAATCTCAGGAGAAGAAATTAAAAAGCACACAAAAGGATTATTCTTCTGATGCTACTTGGGATAAACTTAACAAAGGTAATCAGGAAAGCTTGAAGAAAGCTGCTGGTGGCCTATTAGATAAAAGTCTTTCTAAAGATATTGAATCAACTCGAAAAAATATTTCTGATGAGATTTATAAAAGAACATCTTCATCTGGAGATAGTTTCGGAAAAGCATTTGGAGATGCAACAAAAAAAGTTATCGGTGGTAAAAAAGCTCTTGATTTAACTAAAGATGCTGATATTAGTAAATTTGCTAACAATTACAGCAAAATCTTTGATCAGATGAAAGAAGACAATCCTTCTATTTCAACTGAGGCTATTGAAGCCAATGTATCTAAATATGTAGCTAGATATAATAAAATGATGAAAGAGATCAAGTCTCTTGCGAAACAATATAAGGAAGATTTCCAAAATACGGTTTCAGCTTCAGATGGCTATGACAAACTATCTAGCAAAGGACAAAGTTTCTTAAGTGGTATTGCTGGTAACATTATCGACTTTGACAATGCCAATGAAAAAGATTTAACTGACGATAACATTAGTAAGAAGCGTAAAGATCTCCAAAAAATTACCAAAGAGTTTACCAAGAATAAAAAAGCACAGGAAGATTTGGATGAACTGGTTAAAACAACCAACAAAACTGGTGGAAAATCGGCCAAAAAGTGGAATGAAGATGTTCAAGATGCTTATAACGATCTGACAAAAACTTTAGGTAAAAAAGTTGATGGTAAAACATTAAGCGCTGCTCTTGAAGACGCTTTTGATTTTAAATTCAGCAAAGATGGAGATATTCTTCATGATGGCAAAAATGTTGAGGATATGATCAAGGGCATACAAGACAAGCTTGGTAAAAGTAAAGATACAACTAAATTTTTAGATGGTCTTGATTTTACTGAAATGTCTCAAGCCTTTGATATCTTAAATTCTCAAACTGAGAAATGGACAGGTAGTCTTGATCAGTTGAAAGAACGTCTGAAATTAATCAATCAGACAAAATCTCAGTCTACTTGGAGTGATTATCTTCAAGCTAAGGAAACTGCTGATTCTGGTGATACTTATTTAGCAATGCGTGAGGCATTCAATGCTCAAAAGAAAGAACGTGACAAAGGACTTATTGGAACAGATGACTTCAAAACACTGACAAGTGTTATGAGTGCTTCTGGTAAGACTGATGCTGCTACTTTTGATAAGACATGGGCTAAGACTACTAAGTATTTTACTTCCGATAATAGTGGTCTGGTTAAATTCTTAGATGATTTATCTGCCAAATCCCAAAAAGCTAATACTGATTTTGGTACTTTAAAGAAAACTGCTGAAGGTACTTATTCAGGAAAGATCACTAATACTGCTTCTGCTGCTAAAGCAATGGGTATGGGTATTGAACCTTTTGAAGCTGTGTTGAACCGCTTAAAGGATTACGGTGGTAAGATTGATTTCAAATCCGTCACAGAACAGTATGAAAAAGCTGAAAAAAAACTTAATGGATTGGCTAAGAAATGGGATAAAATGGAAGAAGGCTCTGGTAAGACTCTTTTAGGCGAACAAATTGAAGAATATCGTCAGAAACTCATTAAGCTCAAAAATGCTGAAAAAGAAATTCCTGATGATCTGAAAAAGAGTTTGGAATTTACAATCAAGGTTGCTGATTATACATCTGATTTAAACAATCTCAAAGAGCAGTATAAAATCAATGAAAAGTCAATGACCACCGAGGAAAAGAACAAAAACTTAACTAAACAGGTAAGTGATGCTAATAATATTCTTTACAATATGACAGGTGGTAAGGACTTCGGTAAAGGTGGTTTATTAAAAGGCGTTCAAATCAGTGCCGACATGAAACTCAATCTTAAGGATAGTCAAAGTGAAATTGATAAATTATCTGAAGAATTTTCTAAAGCCACTGGAGAAAAGAGAGTTAAAATCGGTGTAGAACTTGCTCAAAAACAAAGTGATCTTATTGAGCAGCTTAATGCTTTACTACCAGAAGACAAACAAATTCCCGTCAATATTGTTGACAACGCTACTCCAGAAATCAAAAAACTAGATACTAAAAAAATTAAAGACAAAAAATTTGCAGCATATTGTAAAGATCATGCAAGTGCAGTTCTTTGGGCGATTAAAAAATATCGTGATAGTTTACACGATAAAACAATTACTTTAACTACCAAGCAAAAAAATATTATCGAAAATATTCGTAGAGATATTACAGATAATGACGGTAAGCCTAAAGTTAGTGGTAAAAAGGGTGGCAAAGGAAGTCATGTTTCAAGTGCTTTAACCGATGGTAAATGGAATAAAGTTCAACATGCTCATGGTACAGCAAATGCACACGGATCTTTTATTCCAAGATCAAATGCTTTTGCTCAAGGTACTGTCGATGATTTAACAGACTGGTACGATAACGAACTTGATGATATTGAAGAATTTGGTGCTTTTGCTCACGGGACAATTAAGAAACTTGGAAGCCGTGCTCTTGCGATGGGAACAACAAAAATCTCTGATTTATCAGAAATTAATCCTGTTGTACAGACTGAAAAGAACAAATATTTACAAGAGAAAACAGATAAGCTCAAATCATCTGTCGGTAATGCTCACGCCAATGGTGGCGATTGGGGATTAAAACAAGATGAACGAGCTCTTACAGGAGAATTAGGAGACGAACTTGTCGTATAAACCACATATGCGACCTTATGTAGTAATACATATGTGAAAATTTATCTAATTGCTGGAAAGTCTTAAAGATAATTAAGCTACAACAGAAGGATGAAATATGCCTAGATGTGAACGCTACGAAAGTAAAAAGAATTAATTATATGGAAGCGAGGTTAAATCCCCTGCTTCTGCCACAATAGACAATCAGCAGCCAAGATCCGAATAGGATAAGGTTCAACGACTATCCTCTTATGAGGAGTAGAGCCGCAAGCTAATGGCGGTACAGCAATGTTTAAATCGAAATGATAAATTACCTGATAAATATGATAAACGAATATTCTCTCTATGAAAAACATGTCAAATAATGTATAATTGTTTTTATAAATAAATTACGGAGGGAAAATGTATGAAAAAGAAAATTTTATATATGCTATTAGCCCTTGGGTTGCTGATAGCGTGTGGAGGATGTGTAAATTCCTCTAAAAAAGAAAAGCCACAAAAAACCAAAAAAACTGAGACAGTATATACAAACAAGCAAGTTGCTGATGATGTAAAGAAAGCTATGAATGACCGATGGGACTATATAGATTCTTTACGAGAAGCCGAAACCAGCGATGAAGCACAACAACAGTGGATTGATGGCACAGCAAAATTATCAGACTGTCTTGATAAATACCTAGATGATGATATAATATTTAAGGATTCGTCTACAAAAAAACTAATGAGTGACCTTATGAATATAATACAAATGCAATCTACTCTTTCTGAAAATTATATGAACGCACAAACAAAGTATGCATATAACTTAAATGCCTATGATGAAAGATTAGCCATACAAGTTAAAAAAATAGCTGATAAATTGCAAATTAATTTTTCCAAGAAAAGGGCTACCGCTTTATCTTCTTATGTTAAATCAATCAAAACTCCTTCTCCTCTGATTGACGATGCTTTAAAAATAACTTCTTTTAAAGTAGCCAATGATTCTTATGGGGATGGAAAAGAAATAACAATCAAAGTAAAAAACCTTACAAATTTTGATTTCGATCAGGCCAGTGTTCTAGTTAGATTTTATGACAAGGATGGAACTGTGTTAGAAGATCAAAACTTCGATTTTGATAATTTAAAGGCTAATCAAAGCATGAGAGCTCAAGACTCTATGAATTCTGAAGATTGTGGAGTAAAAGCAGAAATAGTATCATATAGCTTTTCTAACAAAACAGGCCCTTATCAATATGATTGTTATGAAAGTGAAACACCATTCACAAAACCAGTTACAAAGGAATTTTAGAAGGAGAAAAACTATGGCTTTAGTAAAATGTCCTGAATGTGGAAAAGAAAACGTATCATCTACTGCTACTGCTTGTCCACAGTGTGGGTTTAACATTAAAAAGTATTATGAAGACATCGAAAGAAAAGAGAAAAATGAAAAACGTCATGCGGAAATCGAAAAAAACATTAAGAATATATCTGATCAAGCTGCTTCTTTAAAGAAAGATTTTAAATTCAACAAGTCTTTCCTTAAGAATCACAAAAAGGTATCGGTAGTTGTCTTATGTGTTTTAATACTATTAATTGGATTTGTTGTTAAGAGTATTTTACCGAATCACCAATATTCTGCTAGTCTTGATGGTAAAAGTGTTTATTTGGGAGAATCTAGCAAATCTGTAAAACGTAAATATGGTAAAGATTGTATTGAAATAAAAGGTGGTTCTCTAATCTGTGTCGATAAATCATATATAGCATTAAGATACAATAGCTCTAATAAAGTTAGTTGGATTAATGTAGACAAGGGCAAAAAAGCCACTTTATGCAACATCAAATTGGGAGATCTGGCCGTGGACGTGCTTGATGATTTGGGTATTGACGATTTAAAAATGGATGATTATACAGAAGATGTATTAATTGCTTTTAAAGATGGTAAAGTCACAAAATCTTATATCGCAGATGATATGGATGACTTTGCTGTTCAGCAAATATTTAAAAAAAGTGATACTATACTAGGATTAAAATTTGATGATCTTAAGGTTACTGACATAACTGTTGCAGATTCACAAGATATATTGGACAATACAACTGAATAAATACATTTATCGAAAGAGCAAAAGTAAAATTACTTCTGCTCTTTTTTCATACACAATTTTAATAAAATCAGGTAAAAGATATAGTCTGAACTCATGTGAAAACATGAGGAGTGAAAACTCTTGTCGGTGTTGCGAACCGATGAAAACATAATTGACGTGGTAACAGATGGTTTACAGTAGGGTCTCAAGGCCCAGAATTTGTGAACCTCAAACGTGGTGATATAGTATTTAATCACCTACAAACAAAGGAACTCCTAAACAAAGGAAAGACAGGAAGTAGAGCTAAGATTGTTGGTGGTGAAGGAGCATTTGCTCATGGATCTGCTCATGCTAACTCTGCTGGAATTAAAATTAAATTTAATGGTAGCAAAACTACTACAGGTAAAAAGAAGAAAACTACTTCTTCTTCTGGTAAATCTAAAACCGGTTCTGGAAGTTCAGGATCTGGTAAGTCTGGCTCTGGAAGCGGTAAGAAGAAAACCAAATCTAAATCTAAGAAATCAGCTCTTGAAAATTATCTTAATAAGATAGGTAAAGCCTTTGACTTCATTGAAGTAAAGATTGAAAATCTTACTGCTGCTACTGATCTTTGGACAGCTAAAGCAGAAAATGTTCATAGTCTTACTTCTGCTGTTGATGATTATGACAAAGCTTTAAAGAGTGTTGGTTCTTCTATCACTGCTAATACCCAAGGTTATAAGAAATATAAGAAATTCTATGAAAGCTTTGAAAAACAAGCAGTTAAGAAAGCTCCTAAAACAAAAAATGCTTCAAAAGCTAAGAATCAAAAAGTTCTAAAATCTTATTTCAAAAAAGTACGCAACGGGTCTATTGATATCAAAACTATTAGCAATGATAAAATTCGTAGCGCTGTTGAAGAGTATAAGAACTGGTATGATAAAGCTAAACAATGCAAACAGCAAGTTGAGGAGCTTACGAAACAACAACAAGAACTGGTACAAACCAAGCTTGAAAAGGTTGTTAGTTATTATGATGCTATGGCATCTAAAACGTCTGCTATCCTAGAGAACTATCAAAAGATCAATGATCTTAATATTGCTCAAGGGACAGATACTTTTGATAATAAAACAGCTAATCTAAACAATCAGATTCGACAATATCAAAATCAGAGAAATATTCAGCAACAAGAATTGAATAAATATCAGGCAGAATATGATAAGGCTAAGAAAAAGGGAATCTTAACAGATGAACAAAAGAACACATATGAAGCCCAGATTCAAACTTTTAGGAATAATATTGCTGATACTGATACTGCTATTGCAAATGCGAGAAAAGAAATTGATCAGATTAAATTTGATAGGTTGACAAGACTTGCAGATGAAGCTGAACATGCTGCTACTGCCTTAGAACATACTGCTTCTATGGCTGAAGCTCATGGTGATTATGCTACTAAGCAGTCAAAAACTGATCAGATCGCTAAAAACAATGATAGGGCTGCTGTCAATGCTGAGATCATGAAAACCGATCAGGAATTGATGAATAAGGTTGCTAAGGATTCTGAAAGATACAAAGAGCTTTATGATGACTGGTATTCAAGACGTGAAGAAAATTACTCTTTAGAAGAAAAGAATGAACAGTTACGTCAGGAAGCTATTATAATTCCTCTTGATGAAAGCAGTCGTAAGATTGATAAGAGAAATACTCGTATCGATGAAAACAACGATCTTATGAATATGTTGAATCAGGACTACTTAAACGATCCTGACACAGGTAAACTGACTACAGATGGTAAAGCTAAAATTGCTCTTCTAAGTGATAGTATGCGCCAAGAACAGCTTAATATGGCCGATCTGGCAGAACAAAGAAATGCTTTATATAAATTACATGACGATCATCAAATTGGAGATTCTGCTTTTGAAAGTAAGTTAGCTGAAATCAATAAACAACTTCGTGAGGCTGCAACAAATACCAATGACTATAAGAATCAAATTATAGAACTTGGTAAGGCAACGATGCAAGCTGAAGTTGATGCTCTGGTTAAAGTTATTGATAAGCGTAAAGAGGCTTTAAATCGTAAGAAAGAATATTATGATTATGATAAAAACATCAAGAGTCAGACAAAAGACCTGCAAGCTCTTGAAGCTCAGCGTGCTGCTTTAGAGGGCGTCGAAGGTGAAGCTGCGAAAGCACAAAGAGCCAAATTAGATGCTCAGATTGCCGATGCTCAGGAACAAATGGATGATACTAAGAAAGAACATCAATATTCTATGGAATCCCAAGGATACGATGATCTGACTGAAAAATTACAAGAGTCTTTAGATAAACAGCTTAAATCTTTAAGCGGTTCTCTGGATGAACAATCTAAGCTTATTAGCAAGTTCTTAAAACAGGTTGGAGATTCTTACTCTGATGTCTTTAAGAAGATCAATGACACTGCTATTAATTCTGGACTTATTAATGGTCTAAGTGAGTTATATCATTCTGAATACAATAGCTCTGCTAATGGCAAGACACCTGAACAGAACGCAAAAGATACTCAGAACAAGAACAGCTCTGTGACTAATAATGTTGCAAATCCTGATACTAATGTAACTGGTACAACTGGTATTACAGGGTCTAAGGTTGATTCTTCAAAAGTTGAAACTGGAAATGCTAGTGCTGTTAGTGGTTCTATGAAAACACCTGAACAGCAGGAACATAATCTTATGTCTTTCAGTGTTAGTCCAGCGTCTATTACCTTAGCCCCTGGAGAAAGTAAGACTGTTACTGTTTCTGATATTGTTCCTCCAGACGGGGCTGGACAATCATTTTCTTGGTATTCTAATAGCCTAGGTTACATAACAATGTCTCCTTCAGGAGCTTCATGTACAATTACGGCTACAAAAGGAGATCATGAAGGAACAGTTACTCCAGTGTGCAAATCTGCTAATGGACTCTCTGTGAATTTCACCGTTGTAATCCAACTATCTGCCAGTCAAAAGAAAGCTAAGTCATTGGGATTAAATTTTCATATAGGAGCTGCTTACACTGAAGCTCAGCTTAAGAGTTGGTCTCCTTTAAACAATTATTTAGCTAGTAAGGGCTATGATGTTGTAAACAATCCAAAAGGTATGGAAGCTCTTGGTAAAAAACTTGGAGTAATTACGACTAAGAACTCTAAAAAGGGGAAAGAGTTTTATAAGGGAAAAGATGGGAAATATTCTAAAGCTCAGTCAAATAAAATCCTTACAGCATTAAAGAAAGCAGGTGTAAGAAATGGTGGTGTCATTGATGATGTAATACCAATCTCTCAGCTTAATGGTGTAATTCAAAGTAATCATGATCATGGTATTGCTACTGTTCGTAGAGACGAAATTTTACTGAAGCCAGAAACATCTGATGTGCTGAAACAAGCTGTTAAGATTTCTGAATCAGTTGTTAAAGCCTCTAAGACAAAAGATATTATGACTGGTACTGGAGACTTCTCTTCTTATTACGATGCATTGATCAAAGTAGAATCTGGAGGCATGGTTGATAAGAGTGTTCTGAATGATCTTAAGGTTGTTGCAAAACAGGTTTATGATCAAGAGCAAGCTAACAAACTAAAAGAATATCACAAAATTGGTCGTAAGCCTACGATCGGTAAATAATGTAGAGCCTGTGTGAAAACATGGGCTCTTTTTAAATTGGAGGAAATCATGGAAATTAATTTATTATTATTACTTATTATTGGAATTTTATTAATCGGAGTTGTGCGAATGAAATGCAGGAATAGTTTGTATTCAATTTCGTTGGGAGCTCTGATGAATTATATGGATGATGAAGGATTAACTCCTTTCGATGAGCTGACCCCTGAGATGAGGTCTATGTACATCAGAGAAGAAATTGCTTCTATGAGAGATGGAAATTTATTATAAAGACATAGAAAAAGACACCCACTGTAATTAGTGAGTGTCTTCTCTCATGGGTGAATTTATTTAATTAAATTCACAGTGATGATTGGATTAACCCGTTAAAGGGAAGATTCCCAATCGGGATAAGTGCAAAGTATTAATCTCCTTGTGACCTCCTTTTACTATCCTTTAATCATCATTCAAATTCCTGTAAGATGCCCATTCTTACTGAATTTGGTTTGAAGTGGCTAAGCTCATGTCTTAACTTTACTTGTCAATATCATCATAACACATATTGTGAACTGATTCAATTATTTTCGTAAGCATCGGTTTTTTGTACTATCTTCGCCTAATCTATTACGTGGGTTTTCTTTCTAGTATCCGGCACACCAGTTGGGCAATTAAGGTGAGTAGATATTATGAATCTAATACAAAAAATCTTTTGCTTCCTGTACAACTATGTATCTCTAATTACTGAAGTATAGTTAATACGGTTAATACGAGTGAGGCTATGCTTGCGATGTCCGCAGCAACGCCAATCACGACAAGTAATGTTCTTAGCACTCGACATGCCCCTTCCTACCACATATCCTTCAGACATCATATGTAAAATACGAATAAAGTCATTATATGACAATAACTTCCAAAAGTAAAGGTTATTTTTAAGAATGTACATCTTACAGGATAATTTTTTAGAAAGGAGACTTTATGTATTCAAATGCAATAAATTTTACTTATAACAATAAAAGTCTTTCTGACTTTTCACATAAAATGATCATCGGATATCTTGATAAATCCGAAGATTCATTCGGTCTTGATAGAGAGATCGTAAGCGGTTCAACTACTATGAATCGTAATATCTATCATGCTTATAATACAAAATATTCGGGAAAACTTGGATTTCAGATTACTCTTTTTCATGAGGATCAGAAACGATTTACTGAAAATGAAGTATCTGAAGTTACTAGATGGTTAACAAGTCCTAAAAGCTATAGAAAATTAGAGTTTTATGGCTGTAATGGCAGCAAGAATGATGTCGTTTATTATGCCATTGTTACTAAGGTTACTCCTGCTCTTGCTGGAGGAATTGCTGGCTTAAAGATTGACTTTGAGTGTAATGCACCATATGGATTTGTAGAAAAAGAAAGCAATTTATTTGATCTAACAAACAAACTAGAAACACCTAACCATAATGGATCTTTAGTTCTTGATTGTGGATCAGATGAACTGGAACAATATGTTTATCCTATTATTGAAGTTGAAAGTCCTGAGCTTTGGACTGATCTTCAAATTACAAATCATTCAGATAATAGCAGCACAATGCATTTATGGGACACAAAAGGTAACTATGAGATTAATTGTCAGCATCAAGTTATTAAACTGAATGGAAAAGGGATTGTATTATCAAATGTGTTCAAGATGGACACTGTACAAAAATTATATTGGTTACGACTTGTCCCAGGAGAAAATAGAATTGAAATCACAGGTCGTTGCAAAATAAAAATCAAGTGGCTCGAACCTAAGAAGGTTGGAGCTTTTTAAATTCAGAAAGGAGGCGTGAGAGTGAATTGGAATTTATAAAAGACATTTTCAATCATACAGAGCCTTATGATTTTTATCTGGTAAATCCAGAAGGCAAGGCAATTTGCGCCTTAAATAGCATTGACACTTCTACTACTTCTCTCACTGCTACTCTTAATGATAGATGGGAATTAAGTTTTAGTGTAGAAAAGTATATTGATGTCAACAATGATGCAAATTTTGTCTTATCAAATGGATATGAATATCTAGATAAAGGAATGGAAATTTATATAGATCGTATCGGATACTTTGTGATCACTGAGGTCCCAAGTGTTCAGTTTGATGGATATTCAGAAATGAAGACTGTCAAAGCTGAGTCTTGTGATGTTGAGTTAGAGAATAAAGATTTAGTTACTTTCTATGTTAATACAGGAAAAACAGGAAGTAAAGAATATACTGCTGATGGGAATGTTATCGAAGATAAATTAACAGGTAATAAGATCTTAAAACGCTATGTTGCTTTATATGATCCTAACTACCATCAGTTAAGTTTGTTAGATTTAGTTCTTGAAAACTTGCCTGGGTGGTCTGTTGGACATGTTGATGAGTCTTATGTTGACGAAGAGGGAAATACCAAATGGCTTATTCCTTATAAGAGACAGAATGAGAACGGAGAAGACGAATGGTTCTTCGTAAGAGGTACATTTGAAGAAGAGTCTATTAATGTTTATGCTTTCTTAACTCAGAAAGTAGCACAGGCTTATAGATGCGTGTTCACATTTGACATATTAAATAGGAAGATCAATTGTTATCATATCAGTCAACTTGGTAAAGATACAGGTATTTCTCTAAGCACAACAAACTATATTGATTCTTTAAGTGTAACCGGTGCAACAAATGATGTCTATACACAGTTTAATGTGGCTGGTGGAGAGAATCTTGATATTAAATATGTAAACTTTGGTGAAATTACCATTGATAATTTATCATACGTTCTTAAAGAGCCATTGGTTTCTAAGGATCTGATTGACAAATATGAAGCTTATTTGAAATATAGAGGAACACATTGGGATAGCACCAAGAATGAAAAAGTAACTTATACTCTTGATGATGGAACTTCAAAAGAAATGACTCGTAGAGAGTATTATTCTTATCTCACTAGAATGTGGGGCAAATACAAGAAAGTTGCTGATGAAATTAAAAGTCGTGTTCCTAATGATGGTTTAAAAACTGATTGGGATACATTCAAGGAAGATGAACTTCAAAAGCAACTTGACATCTATATAGATGCTGTTAATTTCATTTTATTAGAGTATGGATATGCTAAAAAAAATGAGAATGGTGAACCCATCAAAAAGGAAGATGGTACATATGAAACTGTTTTAACAGGTGATGAATTACAACTTCAGATGCGAAAAGATGGTTGCTGGTATACTTACACTGCTTATGTTGATGGAATTATTCCTAACATTAAGATTGCCATTGATAACATTTACAAGTCTGATGATGATAAGGTAAAACCGATCGACAAGTGGGAAACTCAGTGGGAACTATATGGAGTTGATGAGTTAAAGATTAAAATCAAATCTTATCAGAACACATTAGATACCCTAAAACAAAATGGCTATGATAAACCCTACGAAGTTTCTGAAAACACAACAGACTATTACCAAGTTTATCAAGAATACAGTCAGCATTTAGCTGATGCTCAAGCTGCTTTACAAGAGCGTGAGTCCGAATATGAAACCGCAAATAAAAAAGTTGAAGATAAGTTAAATGCTCGTACTTCCCTAATTGGCGAATGTAGTCTAAAGAAAAATAAAAGTTTTGGGTTTATAGATAGTACAGAAAACTATAATACCCTTGGAAAAACAGTATTAAACCTTTATGTTACAACCGATTATGTAAATGAGAATTATTTAATCACAAGCCTTGATGATATTGAAGCCTATGTTGATCGGGCTGAAGATTTATATCAGGCTGCAGTTAAGGAACTGTCTTCACAGGCCCAGCCACAATATATCTACTCTCCTCAGATTGAGAATCTATTATGTGATGAGAATTTCTCTCCTTATTTAGATCAATTGGTTCTTGGAGATTATATCTGGTTAGAAATTGACGATGGGAATGAATTTGGTGGTCATGGTAATTTAGAGAAATTCAGATTGTACACATTTAGTTTTAATCCTAAAGACCCATCTGAAAAGTTTGAAATTTCATTTACCAATATGATTAAATCTCAAGCAAAACGAGATGATGAAGTATTCTTATTAAACTCTTCTACAAAGAATAGCAGGAATTCTATTAAATCTAACACCTATACAGGCGTAGATGAAAGTATCAATGCAATTCTTACTCCAGAGCTATTAAAAGCTTTGACAGGACAATTGGCTTCTTCTCCAGGTTTCTCTAGTGCTGTAGGGAATGTATGTGAATATATTCAATGCCAGCCTAACAGTGTTTTAAATATTACAGCAAACCAAACAAATGTAAAGAAAATTGTTGGTACAGAAGCTGAGTTTGAGAAATTCTTTTCTAAGTATATTGATGCCGATTATATTAATGCAAGAGTTGTTATTGCTAATGTTGGTGAATTTAAGAATTTAACAACTGAAGTAGCAAACATTAAAAGTGCAATCATCGGTACTTCTTCTACAGAAACAGGTATCGTATTCAACCTATCCTCAGCAAATGCAAAGTTTGACTCTGCATGGATCATAAATGGTATCGCAGGGAAAATGACAATTGGAGACTTAGCCGCAGGCGATATTACAATCTCTGATACAATGCGTATCCTATCTGAGAACGGCAACTTTATCATGAACGGCTCAGCTATGCAGTTTTTAGATACTGAAGGAAATGTTGGAATCCAGATCGGTTATGATACGAACAAGAATCCAAGCATTATTATCAAAGACGATAAAGGTGCAACGATCATGACAAGTCAAGGCATTACTAAGGATGCGATTGCTGATGGATTGATTGTAAATAATATGCTTGGAGATAAATCTGTTTCTAAAGATAAGCTGAACTTTCCTATCGTTGAAGCGAACGCACAAGGCGGAGTTGATATTACACAGATTTATGATGGCAAAGGCGGTTTGTGGGGAGTTGAGTATACGACATTTAAGGAAAGCGTAAATAGTACATTGGATGATTTTGATTCTCAAATGAATGAGATGGGTTATAATATCATTCTTACTTCTTCTACAGGAGCAAGGCTTGGTGTGGACGGAACATCTACATTGAGTATCACATTGACAAAAAATGGTACAGATGTAACAAACGAATGGTCAGAAAATCACTTTGAATGGTGTAGAAAATCATCTGATTTAGATGGAGATACTTATTGGAATGAACAGCACTCTGGTATGAAAAGTGTTGTTGTAAATAGACAAGATATTATGAATGGAGCGACTTTTGGTTGCTCTTTTGTTGTTGATGGAGAAACATTGGCAACTACTTTAAATTAAGGAGGAAAATTATATGGGAAAAGTGCTTGCCTATGGCGAGATTACAATTACAGACCTAACAGATGGGAAGCAGATACAAGCATATGTAACATCGAACCAACCAAATTTTGTATCATACGATCCCAATACAACTACAAAATATAATCCTGACTGGTCAGCAAGTAAATTGGTACTTACGCCAGTCATTTTTATTGATAATAAACAGGTGTCATTAACTCAGACTGGGCTAAGCATTACTTGGCAGAGAAAGGTTGGATCAGCAGCATCTACAAATATTGTCACAGGAGAAAGTGTATCTAGTGGAGTGTTAAGTGTTAGCAAAAGTATGTTAGTGCCGAATAGTTCAGAAATGATCACTTATATTTGTAGTATCGCTTATACTGATCCAGACACACAAATTAAAGCAGAAACAAGATGTCAGATGTCCTTTACTCTGGTGAAACAAGCTACTGAATTATCCGACTGTAGCATTACTGGAGATACGACATTTAAATACAATGGAGATGGAGCAATTACTTCTGCTTCTTCTATCACATTAACTGCTATGTTAACAAATACTTCTGTAAAACAATGGCAATATAAAAAATCAGATGGGACATTCGCTGCTTATCCTAGCGCTGGCACAACTACTACTCTTACTGTAAATCACAATGATGCAGTGTTTGTAAATGATGTGGCAGTTATTAAATTACTTACAAATGATGATAATGTTTATGATATTCATCAGATTGTTAAGCTAAGGGACGGAGCGGCAGGTAAGGATGTTTATAGTTGCGTATTAAGTAATGATACACAATCTGTGCCTTGTAACGCCAATGGCGGATTATATAGTTCATCTCTTACAGGTGCTGATACTACAATTACTATCTACAAAGGTGGAGTTGACGACTCAGCAAACTGGACTATCAAAGCTACTCCAAGTAATGGTATCACAGGTACATGGGATGGAGACACAAGAAAATATACTGTTACAGGAATTACTGTTGATTCTGGCTATGTTGAATTTGTATGTACTAAATCAGGTCAGGCAAATATTACAAAAAGATTTTCTTTAAATAAAGACAGATCTGGTAGTGATGCAACTATTTATCAGGTAACAGCTGAAAGTAATATTCTTAAACTAAATGCTTCTAATGTACTTAGCCCAGCACAGGCTAAGTTCAGTGCCTATAAGAGAATTGGAAATACTACAGCTGCAACAGCTTATTCTGGTAGATTTAAAATCTCTGAAAGCACAGATGGAAATACATATACAGTGAAATACACATCAAGTTCTGATCAAGGCAGTGTAAATTATACGCCTTCTAACACGAGTATTAAGACAATCAAAGCAGAATTATATGCTTCTGGTGGTACAACTACATTATTGGATACTCAGACCGTAACAATTATTGCGGATGGTAAAAATGGTGGGAATGGTAAAGATGGTACTTCTGCTGTAAGTACAGTTCTTGGAAATTACAGCGAAGTAATTCCTTGCAACCCTAATGGAACTGCCAGTGCAGCTAAAGATATTACAATTCCATATTCTTGCTATAAAGGGACAACAAGAATTGCAGGTAAGGCTACTGTAGGAACATTACCAAGTGGAATAACTGTAAAATCCAATACAGATGCAACTGCTTCTGCCGAAGGATCAATTATCTTAGCTGTTGCTAGTGGTGCTTCTTTGGCAAGTGCTATGAGTGGAGATATTACTATTTCTATAGTTGCAGCAGGATTAACATCTACGCATAAATTTAATTGGAGCAAAAATACGAAAGCTACAAATGGCGTAAATGCTATATTATTCCAAGCTTATGCACCTAATGGAAATCATATTATCAATGATAGCAACACGGTTTTATTACAAACGACATTAACAAATGGTACAACTACTGTCACTTCTGGTGTTACATATCAATGGAGTAAATATGTTAGCGGAGCTTACCAAAATATCGCAAGTGCTACATCTGCAAATTTAACAGTAACGCCTAGCATGGTAGATTCTGTTGCTTCGTTCAGATGTAATGCTGTTTATGGCGGTAAAACATATTCTGCGTATGTTAGTGTTATTGACCAGAGTGATCCATGTTCAATTAATGTGCTGAGTTCTTTAGGAGATCAATTGATTAATGGACAGGGTGCAGGTGCTTTATATGTAATCGTTACAAGAAACGGAAAAGAAATTGATACATTGAAATCTACAACATTCTCTACTTCTGCTCCTACAAAGCCTGCGAGCGGGGATTTTTATTATAAGGTAGATGCTTCTGCTAAAACAGTTACTTTAATGAAATATAATGGAACAGCTTGGTCAGCAGCTACTGGTAACGATCTTCCAAAATATACTTACAACTGGACTCGAAGAGATAAAAAAGGAGTGGAATTGGACACAGCTTCTAATTATGCATCTGGAAAAGCAATTTTCTTAGATTCATCTGTTGTAAATGGGAAAATGATTTTCGGCTGTGAAGTCGTTGACGATAGTGAATAGGCAATAATGTCAGGGCGTACATTATTGTCTTTTTTAATGTACGCCTAATTATCGTTAAGGAGGAAATATTTGAATGGGTAAAACTTTAGGCTATGGCGAGATTACTGTTGCTAATATGACAGAACCTTTCACAGTCATGTTAACAAACGAAGCACAGCAATTCGCTACAGATTCAAATAGAAAAGTAACTTCCGCACAAAGTTACTATACAGACATTATTGTTATTCGTGGTAGTCAGGAGCGGACTGATTACACAATTGGAAATATTACTTCTGGCAGTGGGATTACTGTCAGTAAGAGCAGTAAAAGAGTTACATTTAGTGTGAGTGCTGGTACTACTATCGGTGCCGATACGGGAGTAATCGAGATTCCTATTACGCTTGATGGGCAGACTGTTAAGAAACAGTTTTCCTGGAGTTGTGGGAAACAAGGACCTCAAGGTGTTAAGGGGGAAAATGGCAGCAAAGGTAAATCGGTTCAAAATGTTATCGAATATTATCTTGCTACTTCTGCTTCTAGTAATGTTACGAGTTCAACAAATGGTTGGTCTACTGATCCTACAACACAGAAATTAACATCAGAAAAGAAATATCTTTGGAATTGCAAGCAGACTGTTTATGATGACGGAACCAAAGGAAGTATTACCGCCCCTGTTATTTGTGGTACTTATGGTGAAACTGGTAAAAACGCTTTGCAGTCAAATAGAACTTATACTGGAACTTATACAACCGTAGGAGAAATCGCATATACTAGCACTTCTAGTTTTAACAGAACCCCAATAGTTGGAGATATTTACACTTGTCTTGATGGTAGTTCAAATACTGGTACTTGGCAAGTAACTGCAATTTCTGGTACTAATGTTACTGTTAAGTTATTAGGATATATAAAAAGCAAAGGTGAAGATGGCAAAAACGGTGCAGATGGGAATAGTTTTGCTTGGAATATGTTAAGTGAAACAAATTGTGGTAAAAAACATTGGGGAACAGAGTCTTCTGGCGGAAAATATTCTGTTGAAGATTTTATTACAGAAGATAATATCAATGCTGTAAAACTAATTTGTACTGAGGCTATATCTACATCAAATTGGTCTTATGTTTCATTTAAAGATATTAAGATGTTGAAACAACTGAAACCATCTACAAAATATACATTAAGTTACGATATTAAAGCAAACAGATCAGGAGCTATAAGTCACTCTATATGTAAAGGAGACGTAAGTAATTTTTGCACTAATACTGTCGTTGTAAACAATATAATTGGGAATGAAACGTGGCAACACATCTCAGTAGTTTTAACTACGAACGATTTAAAAACAACACCTACAAACGAAATTCTATATCTAGGCAGAAATGCTTTAAGTAAGGTAGGTTATTCTATCATCAAAAATCTCAAACTAGTTGAAGGAGATATCGACACTCCTTGGAGTCCATCTCAATCAGATATCGAAGGAAAAGGCGTTGTAGAAACAGTTCAATACTACCTAGCAACATCTCAAGCCTCTGGAGTAACTTCTTCTACTTCTGGTTGGAGTACGGACATTACAACCCAAAAACTCACTGCGGATAAAAAGTATTTATGGAATTGCTACCAGACTAAATATAGTGATGGTACGAGCGAACCTATCAGCACACCTAAAGTTATTGGAGTATATGGGGATAAGGGAACGAGTACAAAGATTATTAGAACTTCGTATGAATATACCCAAACAAATATAGATAAGTTTTCTACTTCTGGTTATTCAGGAGTTTGGGGAGTAAATGATGCTACAACAGGACTGAAAGTTGGAGACAGTGTGTTATTAAAAGTTAAGAACACTACAAAAGGTTCTGATTGTTTAATCTTTGCAAATATTACTGCTATTCCAAGTAATTATAGTCTGACTTGTACAAGCTACGGGGTTATTGATAATGGGTCTGATGGTCAAGACGGTGCAGGATTCCATTGGAATTTATTAAAGTATTCTGGTGATTTGTCAAAACAAGTTCTTGGTGGTGCAGGAACCTACACTGCTACAGTAGAATCAATTGAAGACAAGACAACTCCTAGCGGACAAGCAGAAAAAATCACTTATACTGTTCAAGGTACTGGTGGTAAATTTATTCAAACAGGTAAGTATATTAAAGAGGGTAACATCAAACAAGGTAAAACTTACACTGTTTCTGTATGGTGCAAATGTAGCTCAATTAAAAGCACTGGTGTTATTAATGCTGAGTTCTTAGATAATAAAACATATGTAAACCCTACATTATCTACTGAATGGCAACAGTATGTAGTTACAGGTGTGGCAAATAAAGATGTTACTTCTACTTCTTCAGCTTCTGCTATTTCTTTCTACTATAACGATAATATGTCAGTTGGAGATATTTTCTATATTTCTTCTCCTAAAGTTGAAGAAGGTGACAAAGCTTCGCCTTGGTGTACAACTTATGAAGAAACTCTTGCCAAAAACCTCACTATCACACCTTCATCTCAATACTTTAAGTCTACAGACGGTGGTAAGACATTCGCACCAAACACAATTACAATCAAACCTACTATTCAAGGAGAAATCAGCTTTGGTAAATGGCAGTATTCTATTGATGGTGGAGTTAGCTTCGCTGATGTTGTGAGTGGACAGAAAGGCTTGACGGTCAGTAATAATGTGTTGACTGTTAGCAAAGATAGTAGTTTATACAGTGATGCTGTAACTATGATTACTTTCAGAGCGGTTGCCGATGATAGTAGTTTTTATGATACTTGTAGTATTGCTAAGATTTATGATGTGAGTGATATTGGTGATGGTAGGAATTTGCTTTGGAATAGTAATTTTGCTAAGACTGATGAAGCCATTACTGGAACAACGAATAGTTGGGGGTTACATACTAGAGGAACGAATCTTGTTGCTTCAATTGACACTTCAACAAAGCATAATGGGTTCAACACGTTAAAGACTGTTAGTGCCGCCAATGGCGATAAGAATTCAAGTAATGACCTCGAATGGTTTGCATGGGGTATTTCTGAAAGGACTTCTGACAATCTTCATTCCAAAAATCAAAATTATACATTATCATTTTACGCAAAGGCGAGTGTTACGACTGATTTTATTGTTAGATGGGGATATGATGCCTATGGTGCGGATACTACAAGAACACTTACAACCAATTGGCAAAAGTATGAAATCAAATTACATCAAGCAACAAGTGCATATAGTATAACCATTATCTTTAAGCTTTTAACAGCTGGAACTGTTTGGTTTTCTGAGTTTAAACTTGAAAAAGGCTCTTCTGCAACAGGTTATTCTACTGCTCCAGAGGATCTTCAAACAGCGATTTTATCTACAAAATCAGAAATATCTGACGTGAGTTTAAAGGTGGATAAAAACAAGCAAGCCATTGAGCAAAGAGTGGAAAAGACTACTTATCAGCAAGATTTAAACTTGGTCAAAGGTGATATTAGTAAAGCGAATGAAGGACTGAACAAATGGAGATATGAGATTTATCCTAAGAGTTTGTTTGATAGTACCGATCAGGGTAAAAGTACAATTGATATTTTTGCAAAGAATAAGAATTTAACTCCTAGTCGAACGGTATTATTTAATGATACAGATTTAAGTATCCAATGGAACTCTGCGGAAAACTATATTGGCTACGCTCTTACTTTTACAAAATTCTCTGCTGCTAAAAGTGTTGCAATTACATTTGCTCATGATGATGGGGCACATATTTATCTGAATGGTAAATTGATTGGTGGTAGTGATGTTTATAGTCAAACTGGTGAATCTTTGACATTAGGCTTTGTAAAAGGATGGAACTGTATTGAAGTTGTTGTAAATGATAAAAACAGCTATGAAGGATTCACATTGGGTACAACCATTTCAACAATCTCAGAATGTCAACTCATGAACTGTTACTACGGTACTCCTGTTGCTAGACAGTCTCACATTACAAATCAGTTAGTGGAAAACACGACTAATATTAAGGGTATTAGTACGAAAGTCAGTAAGGTCACGAGCGTAATTGGTGACAATGGTGAGAACTTCACAAGTTTTAAGAATGAGTACAGTGATTTTAAGCAAACAATGAATGGATTTAAAACGACTGTTAGTCAAACTTATGTGACTAAGGATGATTTTAATGGACTTGAAATTGGTGGAAGAAATTTATTGCTGTATTCTCAAACTATTAGAGCACATAATGATTATTATAACGTTGGTTGGTTAACAGACGAAGTCGAAACATTTAACGGATGCCCTGTATGGTCGGTTAAAAATCAATGGGGAAAGCTGGCATGGTTGTTCAAATCACATGTTATTGATAGAGGATTGGTTAAAGTTGGAGATACATTGACATACTCCTTATACGCCAAAACAAATAACGCATCTGGAAAAAGCATTAATTGTTCGTACCGATTCAAAGGGGATGCAAATGCTTATTGGTTCAATGGTTCGGGTTTTAATGTTGGTACAAGTTGGGCAAGATATTCTGTCACATTTACAGTTACAAAAGATATGTTAGCAGCTGATACATATATGACCGAAATTGGATTCGAAGAAACAGCTTCTATGTCTGGAGACGATAAAGTTTATTATGCATGTCCTAAACTTGAGCGTGGAACAAAAGCCACAGATTACACTCCAGCCCCTGAAGACAATGAAATTAATGGTCAGAACTTAGTAAGTAATCTTCCTTCTAATTGGGAACAAGGATCAATTAATTATACCGCTAATTTAGCATACGGTTCTCTAAAATCAACTCTGGTATCACGTTTACGCACAAAAGATGTATTTCCTGTGTCTGGTAACATCACTATTTCTGCTGGCACTTCTACAAATTCATCCAAAGAAGAATTGAACTTCTATTATGTTTTGTTTGATATAAATAAAAAATCAATTTCACATGGCGATACGTGGCAATCACTAACAAGTCCCAAAATAATTAACTGTGGTAACGCAAAATACATGGCAATCATTCTTCGTTGGGGTTCTGGCTCTACAGCTATTACTCCTTCCGACATTTCACAAATCTGTCTAAAGATTGAGCGTGGTACTTCTGCTACACCTTTCACATTAGCACCTGAGGACGTTAACGGAAAGATCGTGAATGTAGAGACTATTGCTAATCAGACCGCTAAGAAGTTTGAGTGGATTGTTAAGGGCGGAGATAGTTCTAGTAATTTTACTTTGACTGATCGTGTTGCTGATCTTGTTGCTGAGAGGATTAACTTCAAGGGGTTGGTTACTTTTAGTGGGTTAAATACGGATGCCAAAAATGAGATTGGAAAAGTAGCACAGAGTAAAGTCGATGGTTTAGAGGTTGGTGGTAGGAATTTATTAGTTCAAAAAAATATCACAGAAGGCTATTTGTCTACAGATGGTAAAGGAAGTTTTGTTGGTTCTGGCGGTGGAGATCAAACTAGTGATTGGATAGATGTTTCGGGAAATAAATATATAACAATTACTCTATATGAAGATTTTACAAACACAAATAATTCAGGAAGATATTGTGAGTATGATGCCGATAAAAATTGTATAAATACTGTTGTTTATAATCCAAGACAAAAAAGCAGTATTATTATAGAACTGAAAAGCAATACAAAGTATATAAGAGTTACTGCAATAGAATGCAAAACACGAAGATATAAGATTGAAGCAGGAAACAAAGCCACAGATTGGACGCCTGCTCCTGAAGATGTTTCTCAGGATGCAACTAATAAAGCAAGTCAAGCTTTAACAGATGCTAAAAACTACTCTTCTAATGCAGTTAACTGGGTCACTAATAATGGTTCATCAACAACGAGCCTTAACTCAATGGTTAAAAAATGGACAGATGGGGCAGTAAGTGATACAACGCAGATTAATGGTGGATGGATTAAAGCAAATACTATTACTGCTAGTAAGATAGCGTTAGCTGACTTTACGAACTATTCTCAGCTAACCAGAGATACAGCAGCTACATATGGATTTGCAGTGACTGATGATACAGATGGTACATGGTTTAGTACGCAAGGCATTAGGCGAGATCAGTTTATTTCTGAAACATTCCCTTGTAATGGTGGTGAAAGTTATCTTATCGAATATGATATTTCCACCAATGCAAAGGGAGCAAACAATTCAACCGACACTAAAAACTATATTGGTGTAGCCATTGGTGTTTATGGATATACAGGAACTGTTGGCTCTAATGGACTTCCAAACAAAGCAACAAATATTTGGTATGCGACTAGAGTAACTGGATCTGAAGCTGCTGCAGTAACACACGTAAAAACTACAATTACTACTTCTACAGCTACAAAACAATTCCGAATATTTTTACAATCAAACGGATACTATTTTGAAGGCACAACAAAGATTAGAAACCTATCTGTTCGTAGAATATATGGCGGAACACTTATTGTAGATGGCTCTATCACAGCAAACAAAATCGCAACAGATGCAATTAAATCTCGCAACTACATCTCTTCTGGTGGTACGCAGGGATCATTCTTAAATCTGAACGATGGTAGCTTTACAAGTCCTAATTTGAGTTGGGATTCAAATGGTAATTTGATTGCCAAGAATGCGAACTTGAGTGGACAGATTAATGCCACAAAAGGTACAGTCGGTGGTTGGAATATAGCAACAAATGGTTTATATTCTGGTATTGACGAAAATGCTATAAAAATATATTCTGCTACGACTTATGATGCACAAACAATGTATCAAAAACAGAAAATACAAGATTCATTCATTTTATCTCAAAAATATATAAATCATTTTGTTTCGCAGCAAGTATCTGTTGGACATAATATTCCTTATTGGCAAACAAGATCATTTATATATAATGATTCCCAAATACAACTTGCACAAAGTGATTATTGTATAAATACTTCTTCAGCTTCGAATTATGATGCACAATATAGTCTAAAAGATGGGTATATAAGTGCTACTCGTATTTATATGGAACAAAACATTACACAAGTTGGCGGAGATGTTATTAATTCATCATTTAGCATAGGTTTAGATAGCATGATGGGGTGGTGTTCTATACAGTCTACTAAGGGGATAAATATATATGGAAATTCTTCAAGGGCGTTATACGTTCAATCAAATGATACATCTAAATATAATGCTCTTGAAACAGAAGGAGATGTCGTGGTGAACGGCAAAATTCATGCGGTTTCTGGCGACAATAAAATTCAGCTAAATTCAGATAATAACGGATCAATTGAATTATATGGGAATACTCCATTTATTGATTTCCATAGTGCGTATAGTAGTGCTGACTATACTTGCCGAATTATAGCAAATACGCCAGAACAGTTGCTTGTATGTGGCAAACTACGTTGTGATTCCAATATTATTTCAAACAACGATCTTATTGCAAATAGTTGGGTTTATGCAGGACAAAACGCACATTATACATGGCAAAACCAATTGGATTGTTATTTTTCATGTGGATATTATAATAACACAAACAATGTTTACTATTATGCTGGATATCATGCTTTTTACGTAAATAATGACTCAGGCTCTGGAATGATGTATATCAACACAAATGGCGTTACTTCTCGTGTAGGCTTTACAAAGACCTCAGACGAACGCATCAAAAAGAATTTTGAATCTTTTGATGATAATATTATTGATGCTTATATGAACATCGAACCAGTAAAATATCAACTCAAACAAAGTTCCAATGATAATTATCACTTTGGTTTTAAGGCACAACATGTTGATAAGGTATTTAGTGATTATGGAGACACTTACAATGAGTCATTTGATATTTGCACTTCTCGACCTATTGATCCCGACAAAGCAAAGGAACTATATGGTGTAGACGACATGACAGAAGAATATGGACTTCGTTATGACGAACTTATCGCTCCTACTACTTATATGGTACAGCATATTTATAAAGAATTAGAATCAACAAAAGGTGAACTTGCCAAAGTCAAACAAGAAAAAGCAGACCTAGAAACTCGATTACAAGCAATCGAAGCAAAACTTAGACTTTAAGAACTGATAAACAACTAAATAAAACATAAATTTGATCGTACATAGAGCAGTTTTCGGACTGCTCTTTTTGTATGCTCAAAAACAGAAAGAAAGGTGAAATACATATGGTATATACAGTTAAATTAGATAGCTCTGACGACAAAGTATTTAATCTTATGCAGTTTAATTCTATGAGTTTTGACATGGAATGTAAACTTGTCGTTTGCACAGATGATCTAAAAACGGTTAAATCAGCATTTACAAATTTTAAAACATTAGACATCTACAGAGATGATGTGCAGATTGCAACTTACACATGCTTTAACAATTATAAAGAAATCTCTTTACAGCAAGGATTGTATAACAATTCTAATGGAGAATGGGAAGACGCACTGATCGTATCTCTTACAAGAGCAAACATTGTAGAACAGGTGCAACGACTTGATGAAAAAGTTAATCAAATCGTAGATATTAATACATTAACTATTGATGAGTACAAGAACTATTTACAGGAGAAAAACAAAACTGCTCTCGCTGAGTTCTTAGCAAGTCAGAGTGTGGAATTCAATGGTAAGCCTTATGGAGTATCTGAAGAAGATCAGAATGAAATGGCTCTGAACTTTATGCAGTATCAGGCTCTTACTGCCGCTGGTCAACAGGTAGTTCTTGAATGGCATAGTAAAAAGAGTGCGTGTGAAACATTCACTGCTGAGGAATTTGTGCAATTAACAGCAATGATCAAGGCATTTGTCTATCCTTACTTTCAGCAGATGAATGTAATTAAGCAACAGATTTTTAGTTCTTCTAGCAAAGAAGAATTAGACAAGATCGAAATTAAATACGAAGTGATTCCTGTGCAGTCAACAGAAACTTCTACTCCTTCCGAAGGAGAAGACAAGACGGATGAGACAGGAAAAGATTCAGTTACAACTGAAGAATAAATAGTTTAACAGAGAAAAGGAGAATTTTAATATGGAAATGACAAATATGCAGGCAGATATGATCTTAACTCAACTAAGCACAATTTATGCATCTCTTACAAAAAACAGTGAGCCAGCTCCATGTGTGCTGACTGTAGGACTTGCTAAGAATATTAGAAAAATGCAGGGAGAACTCAAAGAGTATTTTGAAGAAAAAACAAAACTCTTACAGAAGTATGAGATCACTTCTGATGCACAGATTAGTGATTCACAGAATGAGAATGGACAGAGATTTTTAGCAGAGTTTAATCCTTTATGTGTTGAAGATTCTGGGGTTGAGTTACATAAGATCAGAATGACTTTCGATGAATTATGTGATGTGCTTGAGAACTACTCAGGAAGTATTTCTGGAGATATTATGACATTACAACTTATCTGCAAGGATGAAGATCAAAAAGAAGGTGAATAGACATGTTGCATGTAAAGAAATCATGTAAATATCTCATCCTGTTTCTGATTGGGGCGTTCGCATACTGCGGTATTGAGATCATCTGGCGAGGATATACACACTGGACAATGGGAGTGCTAGGTGGTACTTGCTTTATTCTTATTGGATTAATTAATAACAGTCGCTTCTTCTACCATCTTATGCCACTTCGTGAGCAAATGGTTCTCGGAGGATTGATTGTTACCGTAATGGAATTCATTGCAGGATGTGTTTTAAATTTATGGTTAGGTTTAGGCATTTGGGACTATTCTCAGATGCCTTTTAATCTGTGTGGGCAGATTTGCTTACCTTATACAATCTTATGGATTCTACTGAGTGCCGTGTGTATCGTTGTTGATGATTGGTTGAGATATTTATTATTTGGAGAAGAAAAACCAGAATATGTTTGGTGATTTTAGTTGAGAAAGAGGAGTGATTTTATGTATTAGGAAGGTAAAAGACATGAGTGAATTAGAAACAATTGTAAAATTTTTATCTCAACATGGGAGTGCATTGATAGTTTTTATCTTTGCACTTCTGTTGTTTTTAGATAAATTTTTTGGCACTGTGAGTAACTTGATTGAGAGATTTGGGATTGAAACAAAAGCGACTCTTGAACGCAAGCATCAGAAAGAAGTTATTGAAAAGCAGGAAGAGATAATCCGACAACATACTAAAACATTAGCCAAGCTAACAGAGATACTTGACAACCAGAATAAGAATGTCCAAGAGATCAAGAAAATGGTTAGCGAACAAGCAGAAATGTTAAGTGAACAAAGGGTCAATATGAATAGATTATTCCAACACACTGCTGAATTAGCTCAAAAGCTAGATGATGCCTGTGGCACAGATACAGCATTAGTGAATGGAGTTGCTGCGTTATTGAGAGATAGGATCAAGCAGGCTCATAAATACTACAAAGACAAAGGTGGAATCTCGCCTACGGGTTTAGAGAATATCGAAGCCATTTATGTAGTATATCACGATCAGTTACATCAAAATGGTGTCGGAGAAAAAATGTATAACGAAATCAAAGCATTGCCTATCAAGAGTGAAGAAACATTCTGATAGGTCTTTTTTTATTGCAAAGGAGGATTGCATTATGAACAAATTTAAAGAATTTTTGGCAAGTATTAATTGGAGTGAAGTAAAACCACATACTGTTGTGAGCCTGATTTTACAGGTGTTAGCTTGGATCAATATGGGATTAACTGCGGCAGGCAAACCAGTGATTGACGTACATGAAGATGTGATTAACCAAGTAGTTGGTATTGCTTTTGTAGTTGGAACATCTCTGTATGGAGATTGGAAAAATCATAGTTTTACATGGACAGCTCAGTTTGCAGATGAAATTGCTTACGCTCTGAGAGACGGTAGATTAACTCTTGAAGAGGCTGAGGAAATTAAGAATAAGATTGGTCAAAAAGACGTGATCGTAAAAGTTGATAAGGATTTATTTGAAAAAGAATTAGATGATGCTACTGAAGGTAAAGAATCTGACGATATTGTTGGGTAATTTGCTAAGTGAGTAATTAGTAATTGAATAATTAGTTATTGAGCAGTTGCTGTTATGGTGACTGCTCTTTTTAGATAAAAGAAAGGAAGTTTGATATTTATGGCATTAAAATTCAAAACAAGAACGGCAAAGAGCGTGAGCTACGGAAGTAAACGTAGCACGAGTTCTATTAAGTTTATTGTAATCCATTTCACAGGTGGGGAGAAAGATAGTGCAAAGAATAACGCAGATTATTTTGCTACTGGTAACACTAGATCTGCTGGCGCACATTATTTTATTGATGATGAAGATATTGTATGGAAATCTGTTCCTGTTAACAGAATAGCATGGGCGGTTGGAGGTTTCTTCACTCAAGCAAATGGGGCAGGAAAATATTATAAAAACTGCACAAACGCAAACAGTCTGAGTATTGAAATGGCAGGTGTAGCTAATGGCGTTTCTAAAAAGACATACAATAATGCTGTTGCATTAACAAAAAAACTAATGAAAAAATATAATATCCCTGCTAGTCATGTTATTCGTCATTGGGACACAAATGGAAAACGGTGCCCAGAACCTTGGTGTGGAAAAAATAATAAACAGTGGGCTAAATTCAAAGCAGACATTTCTGGTTCTACAGTAGTAAAACCAAAAGCATCTTCTAAGTTAAAATCTTACAAAGTGAAAGTAACTGCTTCTGCTCTGAAGGTGCGTAAATCTCCATCTACAACGGCTGCCATTGCTAGAGATGCTTACAAGAAAGGCACAACAGTTGCAATCAAAGCTGTTAAGAATGGTTGGGGTAAAACTAAAGATGGTTGGATTAAACTGTCTTATACAAAGAAATGCTAAGGGATATGAAAAGATATAAGAAACAGTTATGATTGATCTGGCGATCAGTCGATATTTTCTTTATTAGTTTTGTTTGTTAGTGATAAAGAATTTAAGGGTACATCAGATTAATTTCTGGTGTACCCTATTTTTTTACGATTTTGATACTCTACACATATCTTCTATTTCATGTTGTTCAAGTAACTCTGTGATCGTAATAAGTCTGCATATTCTCCGCAGAGATACCATGTGCCAGATGATGGAATGTATTTTAGTATCTTTGTCTTTGTAGAGATGTTAAATCGTTCTAACACTTCTATTCTGCTTTTGTAATATTCTACTTCACGCTCTTGCCTTGCTGAGTTGGTTTCTTTTCTAGTACCCTGTAGGAGTAATTCTCTGATGTGGAATTTTTGAAGCTTACCATAAGAATCTAACATAGACATCCAGATGTCAGGAGGTGTGTCTCCTGAGATGTTGACCCTCTTAGTAGCTTTTGGAATGTTTGTTGTATTGTACATTTTATTTCACCTCTTGAGTATTATAACACGAACGTGTGTTTGGTGTAAAGAGAGTTTTGATTTATGAGTATGCGAAAATATTCTTTTGATTGTGTTGTAAGAATACTTTAGTATAACCATAAAAACGTAAAAAAAATAAACCACTCGAAAGTGATTTTTTAAGGTATCAGCTTAGGGTATCAAGATTTTTAGCAAAAAGTATCGCACATACAGGATTTTCTCCTTTCTATGTGTTTTAGGGTATCAAACGGTATCAGAACGTCTGTTCATACAAATCCTTATAACCCGCATAAATGCTAGGTTTCTAATACTTTTTTGATTTTAGCTGTCAGTATTATTTCATGACAAGTTTTGATTGTAATAGTGTTGCATGTATGAGTCAGAAAGAAGATAAGAAGAACTATTTATAAGAAAAAAGGATGACACTCCGCATTTTTGAAAGCGTTTTTTACAAATCGCTGATCCGCGCCTGTTCCTTTGATAACTTCCTGGCTGCGAGCCAAAATGCCCGCAGCTACGGTCAAACAATCAACCACAGGGCGCTGCGAATTTGTAAAAAACGCATTCAAAAAGTGCTCATGTTGTCATCCTTTTTTCTTATAAATAGTTCTTCTTATCTTCTTTCTGACTCATACAACGAAACGCTATTCAAATCACTACACATTGTGTATGTTAAATGGTATTGGCTGATAAGTTTTGGATTCGTTGACAGAAGGTCAATGGAATTCGTTTTTCGTACCCCTATCTTTTTTATGTTTTTATGAATACTCGATACATTTCCGTTATACAATTACAATTTAATTAGTAAATACTATCCCTAAACACAATCTTACGATATACTTCAAACTGTAACCAACGGTTAAAGAATTCGCTTCCTGGTTTATATCCTTGTTCTTTTAATTCTGCAAACAGTTTGTCTGCTTTTTCTTTGGAATCAACCAGAATCTTAAATCCTCGTCCATTGATCAGTGGCAGGCCTTTGTATTCGTATTCTTCGATTGGAAGAATTGCTGATACTTTTCTGTCTCTGATCTGCACGGCTACTTTGTCTCTGAATACGATGACATCAAAGTAGTCTGGATACTGATAGCTTTCTCCTTCTACTGGAATTTCATCTCCGATCGTGTAGGATTTTCCAGATGGTTTGATCTTTGTGACTGTCATACTTTCCATGTTGTAGTAGAATTCTTCAAAGATGTCTCCATTGGCTTTTAATTTTCCATGTGCAAAGACGCATTTTAGGTCTGTTTCTTCGTCAACTTCGGAATTTTTGATTACTCCGCATGCAGATGTCATGTTTGTGATACGGTCGATCAATATCAGCTCTCCTAAGACTTTATGATCATCAAATTCGTCTAAGACAATTTCTTCCTGCAAGATAACATCACATACTGCGATCTCATTCTTTCTTAAGTTGTTTGCTGGAATGTATTCTCCTGTGTTGACATCGATCTTGTACTGAATATTTGTTACGATTCCTGGAATTTCTTTTGTTCCGATTTTTACGAAATATTCTTTTCCTGGTAACAATTCTCCGTCATCCATCCAAAGAACTGTCGCTGTAAATGATTTGCTGACTGGAAGTTCTGTTTTATTTGCCAGAACACATCCTCTGGATACATCCACTTCACGGTCTAACTGAATCGTTACTGGACGGCCTTTTTCAGCTGTCTGTGCATCTTTATCACCAATTAATAAACTCTTAACCTTTGCATGTTCTTTGCTTGGTAATGTCACGATCTCATCTCCGACAGAAATCTGTCCGGATTCGATCTGTCCCTGGAATCCACGGAATGTGTGGTTTGGACGGCATACTCGCTGAACTGGCATGTAGAATCCTTCTTCTTCGGATTTCTCGCGAACATCAACAGTCTCTAAGTATTCAAGTAATGGTTCTCCTGTATACCATGGGATATTGTCTGATTTTGTTGTGACGTTATCCCCTTCTGTTGCGGATACTGGGATGATCTTTACATTTGCAAGAGATAATTCTTCCTGTAATTCTTTGATCTGTTCTTCGATCTTTCTGAATGTTTCCTGATCGTATTTTACAAGGTCCATCTTGTTGACTGCAAATACGAAATGTCTGATTCCCATTAACGCACAGATTCTTGCATGACGTCTTGTCTGTACTAACACTCCCTGAGATGCATCAATTAAGATGACTGCTAAGTCTGCAAAAGATGCTCCTACGGCCATGTTTCTTGTATATTCTTCATGTCCTGGTGTATCTGCTACGATAAAACTTCTTTTTTCTGTTGTAAAGTAACGATAAGCAACGTCGATCGTAATTCCCTGTTCTCTCTCTGCCATTAATCCGTCAAGTAATAGGGAATAATCAATCTTTCCACCACGGCTTCCGACTTTACTGTCTAACTCTAATGCTTCTTCCTGGTCTGTATATAATAACTTGGAATCATATAAAATATGTCCGATCAGTGTAGATTTTCCATCATCTACACTACCGCAAGTAATAAATTTTAATAATCCTATCATCTTAGAAATACCCCTCTCTCTTTCTTCTTTCCATGCTTCCTGCTGCTTCATTATCAATAACTCTGGTTGTTCTTTCTGAAGAAACCGCACTTAATGTCTCGTCAATGATCTCATCAAGTGTTGAGGCTTTTGATTCCACTCCTCCAGTTAATGGATAACATCCAAGGGTTCTAAATCTCACACTCTTGTATTCGATCTTCTCATCTGGTCTTAATTTTAATCTGTCATCATCGACCATGATGATATTTCCATCTCTCTCGATCACTGGGCGTTCTTTTGCAAAATATAATGGAACGATATCAATTTTTTCGCGTTTAATATATTTCCAGATATCTGTCTCTGTCCAGTTAGAGATTGGGAATACACGAATGCTTTCTCCTTTTTTGATCTTAGAGTTATATAATTTCCACATTTCTGGTCTCTGGTTCTTTGGATCCCATGCCTGATTTTCATTTCTAAAAGAGAAGATTCTTTCTTTTGCACGAGATTTTTCTTCATCACGACGTCCACCTCCAAATGCAGCGGTAAATCCATATTTATTTAACGCCTGCTTTAGGGCCTGTGTTTTCATGATATCTGTGTAAGCGGCTCCACTATCAAATGGATTAACCCCCTGTTTTACACCATCTTCATTGATGTATTCTATCATTTCTAATCCGTATTTCTTTGCTGTTTCATCACGGAATTTGATCATTTCTTTGAATTTCCATGTTGTATTAACATGTAAAAATGGAAATGGTGGTTTCTCCGGATAGAATGCTTTTAATGCTAAATGTAACATAACTGAGCTGTCTTTTCCGATAGAATATAGCATAACTGGTTTTTCACAAGAAGCTGCAACTTCTCGGATGATGTAGATTGCTTCCGCCTCCAACTGGTCAAGATGTGATAATTCGCTCATTTTGATGTCCTCCAATCTAATATTTGTTTGAATCTTTCTTGTTGATCTCTATGGTTTGTTCTTCCCCGGTATATTTTTTGATCTTCCAGAGAATCGTATCTTTGCTTTCGTTAACTGTCATTTCACTTCCCATTCCACCGATATCGGCTCCTAGGAAAAATGCGATGGCTCCTGTTTTACATTCTTTTAAGCAGGATGTACATCCCCAGCAGTCTTTTGGATATTTGATGTATGCTTTGCCAGTTGCATCGGTCTTTATCAAACTTCCAGGACAGACGTCTAAGCATCGTTTGCATCCAACACATTTATTTTTGTTAATTCTGATGCTCATAGTGCTCATCCTCCTTTACTAGTTCTCGTAAGATAACTTTGATCTTTCCTTCCACTTTCTTTGTATTGACGTATTTTTTCCAATCATCACTCTTTTGTGGATGATCAAGATTTTCTGCAAAACTGTGCCATCTTGTCTCTTTTCTTGCTTTTAAATGTTCGATCAGAGTCAGACAGATCGTTAATCGTTCTTTTAGTTCATAATAAAACATTAATTCATGGTAATCCTGAGCACTTAACTGTCCAAATAATGTGATCAGATTATTAATCTTTTCTTTTGCGAGATTTAAGCAGTTTTCATTAAACTGATAATGACTTGAAATTCCGCCTGCATAAGCATCCATGACTTTCTGCATCGCTTCTTCCATTTGCTCGATCGTAAAAATACTGTCTTTGTCTGATAAAATATTGTTGTATTCTTTGACTTTCTCGTCTAATAACTGTTCTTCTTTGTTATCTGTTATATCAAACGTCTGATCTTTTAATTTCTCTACGATATCCAGTGCTGCGAGCTCACCTTCTACCAAAGCTCCTGTCACATATTTCTGTGGGCATCCCCCTGCGACATCTCCGGCTGCGTACAGCCCATGGATTGTTGTCTCTCGATTTGTGTTTACCCAGTAACCACTGGCAGTATGTCCACCCACAATATATGGTTCCGTTCCCTCGATCTCTACATTTTGTTCACTTGGATCTTTGCCTTGCTCGATCCATTTTAAGGTCTGGCTTGGTGCCATATTTAAATATGCTTTCTTAAGGTCTGTATCTTTTTCCTTCTCAATTCCTTCGGTTCTTAGGTAACAAGGTCCTCTTCCTTCCAGATTTTCCTGTGTTGTTCCATAGACACGCTGAGAAGTTGTGATTCCGTATTTATCTTCGTAAATCTCTCCTTTAGCGTTTACCTGTTTTGCCCCGACTCCCTGTGCGATCGTTCCCGTTGGTGCGATCGTATCTTTGCACCTTAATGCGATAAAACGCATCTCAAAGGTTGTCATCTCAGCTCCAGCATCAATTCCCATTGCGTATCCGGCACCAGTGTTAAATGGTGGATACCACATCTTATGTCTTGAAAATCCTGGATTATTTGGCTTATAAAGCCCTGCTGCCCCTCCAGTTGCACAAAGTACTTTCTTGGCACGGATCTCATAAGCTGTTCCATTTTCCATATGGAAACCGAAGGCTCCTTTGATCGTGTTATCTTCCACGATATAATCGGTGATATTCAAATGATTGATCACCTCTACGTTATCTAGCTGATTTACTGCATCTGCAAGGATTGGCTTGATATTTTCTCCATTGATCTTAATATTTCGATTTCCTCTGGCAACATAGTCACCATTTTCATCCTTTAAAATAACCAATCCTAACTGTTCCATCTTGCTTGTCACTTCATTTAAATGTTCTGACATTGTAAGAAGCAGATCACCTCGTACGATCTCATCTGCATCTTTCCTCGCATAATCAACATAATCCTGTGGTTTTCTTCCCTTTACGATATAAGCATTGATCGCATTAACTCCAGCTGCTAAGCACCCACTTCGTTTGATATTGGCTTTCTCGGCGATGACGATCTTTGCATCACTTTTTTCCCTGATCGTAAGTGCCGCATAACATCCAGCTGTTCCGCCTCCGATGATCAGGACATCGGTATGTATGATCTGTTGTTTTGTAATTTCCATAATCGGTCCTTTCTGGTATATTTCTTAAATATAGAAGACATCGCCTTCCTGCATTTCTTTATTCTCTAATAAATAAGTTTCCTTTTCATCAAATACATATAAACGGTAAATAATGATATCAACTTCTTCTCCAACGCTTACCGGATCCTTTTCCAAAGATCTCTCAGCTGTCACTTTGATTCCATTGATATTTACAACTACATCCAGTCGACTTCCACTAAAGATCACATCTTCTACAATTCCTTTTTCTGATGCACTCATATATCGTTTTAATTCCCCTTTTTTTGCTAACTCAAGGAATTCTGGTCTGACGATCGCTTTCTGTGCACGTTCTATTTTTTCAAATCCTTTTAGGGATTCATAATTTTCTACGATGGATGATCTTCCAACAAACTGGGCTACAAATGGCGTCTTTGGTGATTTATAAATCTCTAATGGGCTTCCCATCTGCTCAATCTTTCCATGATTTGTGATCAAGATCTCATCAGCAACCTCTACGGCTTCATCCTGATCATGTGTAACGAAAATGCTTGTGATACCAAGCTTTGATACCATTTCTTTTAGCCAGAGTCGGAGCTCTGATCTTACTTTTGCATCGATCGCTGCAAATGGTTCATCAAGAAGTAATACCTGTGGATTTGGAGCCAATGCTCTTGCAAATGCAACTCTCTGTCTCTGCCCGCCAGATAACTGATTCGGATATCTATTTTCAAGTCCTGATAACCCCGTTAATTCCAGTAATTCAAAAACTCGTTCTTTGATCTGTTTCTTCGGCATTTTTGCAATCTCTAGTCCAAATGCGATATTATCAAAGACTGTCATATATCGGAATAGTGCATAACTTTGAAATACAAATCCAATTCCTCGTTTTGCTGCCGGAATATCATTGACTCTCTTTCCATCAATAAAGATATCTCCTGCATTTGGATTTTCCAATCCTGCGATCATTCGAAGCAGGGTTGTCTTTCCACTTCCACTTGGCCCAAGCAACGCTGCAAGTTTCCCTTTTTCAATTCCAAAACTTACATTATCTGATGCCCGGAAGTTTCCGTATTGTTTATAGATATTTCTCATTTCGACATACATTTTATCTTCCGTCCTTTCCCTGTTGTTTGTCCTGTGAGCGGTACCATGCAATATTTCTTAAAATCAGTACAACGACCGCGATCAATACTAAAACCGATGATACTGCAAAAGCTGCTGTGATCGATGATGTTGTTCCTGACATATATAAGGCATCGATCTCCAATGGTAAGGTAAATGTCTCACCTCTTGTTTTGGAAAGTGCATTAACTGCACCAAATTCTCCTAATGCCCTGGCACTACATAAGATGATCCCATAGATCAATCCCCATTTCATCTGAGGAAGTGTGATCTTTCGAAAGATCGTAAATCCACTGGCTCCCATCAATGCTGCTGCCTCTTCTTCGTCTTTTCCCTGTGAGTTTAAGATCGGTATGATCTCCCTTGACACAAATGGGAAGGTCACGAAAATGGTTGCTAAAATGACTCCTGGAATCGCAAATGCGATCCGGATATTCGTTCCAAAGAAGGTGTTGATCGCTCGGATCGCTGGATACGTCCATCCAAGTCTTCCAAATGTCATCAAGAATGCAAGGCCTACGATAACTGGTGAAATGGAAAATGGAATATCGATCAAAGTTGCTAAAACCTGTTTTCCTTTGAAACTGAATTTAGTCAATAAAAATGCTGCCATGATCCCGAAAAATGTATTGATCGTTACCGCAACAAGCGTTGCCAGAATCGTTACAAATAAAGCGCTTCTTACATACTCCGTTGATATGGAACTTACATAAAATTTAAATCCCTCACTTAATGAATTTGTAATAACGGAAAATAACGGTAAGACCAACATGACGATCATAAATAAAACACTGATCGTGATCAGGATGATCTTCGTTCGCTGTTTTCTTTTTTCAAACTTCTGCTGTTCATTCATGATCTTCTCCTTACTGTGCATTGACTCTTCTTGCCTGTCTTACCTGTATGATATTGATCACAAATAACATCACAAAGGAAATGATCAGCATGACAAGAGCAATAGCTGTTGCACTTTTATAGTCGATATAGTTTAATTTCTGCATGATCACATAAGAGATCATCTGTGTATGTTCCTTGGCACTGTTTCCTGAGATATAGATCACACTTCCGTATTCCCCGATTCCCCTTGCAAATGCCAGTCCAAATCCTGTTAATAATGCAGGTCTTAATTCTGGTAAAATGACTTTAAAGAATGTTCTTATCGGTGTTGCACCTAACATATACGCTGCTTCTTCATACTGGTCATCCATTTTCTCAAGCACTGGCTGAACCGCTCTTACGATGAATGGAATCCCAATAAACACAAGTGCGATCAAAAGTCCGATCCTTGTATAAGAAATCTTAATTCCAAAGTGTGCAAAGTATCGTCCGATCATTCCATCTTCTGCATACATTTTTGATAATGTAATACCAGCAACTGCGGTTGGCAGTGCAAAAGGAAGTTCGATCATCCCATCCATTAATCGTTTCCCCGGAAATTCATATTTTACAAGTACCCATGCGATGATCAGCCCAAACACAACATTGATCAATGCTGCAATAAACGAACTTCCGATACTTGTGATAAATGCATTTCTTACTGTTTCTTTCGATATTAATGTAAAGAATTCATTCGGCGATAATTTTAGTGCGTATGCAAATACGGATGCTAATGGAATCAGTACGATCAATGATAACATCGTTACTGTAACTCCCATCGTTAATCCGAACCCTGGAATGACCCTTGCTTTTTTCGCTTTTTTTAATGTCCTATTCTCGTTATTTGTATTACTCATCTTCATTCCTGCCTTTTTATTGATTTATATAAATCTTGTCAAACAACGCTCCATCTTCAAAATATTTCTTGTAAGCCTGATCCCATCCTCCAAAATCACTGATCTTATATAGTTTCATGTTCAGATTAAATTTACCTTGATACTGTTTTAAGATTCTTTCATTCGATGGCCGGTATCCTTCTTCGGCTGCGAGTTTCTGTGCTTTGTCACTGTAGAGATATTTTAAATACTCTGTTGCGATCTTCTTTGTTCCATTGACCTTTACGTTATCATCAACAAGGCTTACACTTGGCTGTGCCAAGATACTGATGCTTGGTGTAATGATCTCGTATTTATCTGGATAATTCTTAACTGTCTGAATTGCTTCATTCTCCCATGCGATCAAGACATCACCTTTTTTATTTTCTACAAAGGTTGTCGTAGAACCTCTGGCTCCTGAATCCATAACAGATACATTCTGATATAATTTTGTCAGGAATTGTTCTTCCTTTTTCTGATCGTGATAAGTATCAATCGCATAACCATAAGCTGCTAAGAAATTCCAGCAGGCACCCCCGCTGCTCTTTGGATCTGGTGTGATGACTTCCACTCCTTTTTTGATCAAGTCTTTCCAGTCTTTGATGCTTTTCTTGTTTCCTTTTCTTACAAGAAAGACGATCGTTGATGTATATGGTGCAGAATCATTTGAAAATCTCTTCTGCCACCCTTTATTTATAAGTCCTGTCTGTTCGATCAGCGAAATATCATGTTCTAAGGCCAGTGTTACAACATCACCATTGCTTCCTTCTACTACTGATCTTGCCTGACTTCCAGAACCACCGTGGGACTGGATCACTTCGACTTTCTTTCCATATTTGTCTTTATAATATTTGATAAAATCTTTGTTGTATTTCTCATAAAACTCTCTTGTCGGATCATAAGAGACATTTGTGATCGTAAGATTTTCTTTTCTCTTATTTCCACATCCTGCCATAGAAACCATAAGAATCATACAGAAACTTAAAAGGATCATTTTCTTACAGATATTCTTTTCTATAGTTTTTTGTTGTCTTATTTTCATGGTTTCTTCTCCTTTATTTTAATTCCATACTATTTCTGTATGTTTTGTATGAATTGGATTATATAAGATTTCTGTATACATGTCAACAAATATCGTTATAAAAATTTATAATAACTGATTCAAAGAAATTTTTATTATGTTCATCTTTGCTCATAAAAGCACAAAAAAAAGACGTTTTGACATATGTTTTCAATACGTCAAAACGTCTTTCTTTCATTTATTATTTCATATATTTTTTCAGATTCTTCTTTTGTTTGTCACTGATCTGATAAAAAGTCTGTTTCCCATTCTTATCTTCGATTCCAATGACAGTACGATCTCCGAGAAGTATTTTTGTTAATGTACCACTTGTATAGAAACGATACTCATTCCATGAGGCTGTATCCAGTGTGGCATCTTTTCCAGATAACTTCTTCGCTTTCTCAATAATCTTAGATACTTTGATCGCTGTATCATTAAATTTCATCTTCTTATCTGTTACAACAATCTGAGCATCTGCAATTCTTGCTGCTACGTTACTGTAATTCTTCTGCTCTTTGGCATCGATCAACGCATCTCCAACGGTTGAAGCACCATTATATGCGTAAACATTCTCTGGAATCTCATCAAACACAATATAACTGTCACCATATACTTTGAATTCAAACGTTGTATTATCTTCATCAATCAACGCATAAGAATAACTTTGTTTATACTGCTTCTCTACATCGGTTGGTGTGATTCCGATCATTCGATTACATCCAGTTACAATCTTCTTTACATATTTGCAGACAGGAATATTCGTTACTGCAAAACTCTGATTCTTGATCGTATTCGTTGCAAAGTCAACTTTAATGATCCTGCTGTCTTTGACACGACTTTTGTAGTCTGCAATCTTTTGATCTCCAGAAGTTGCATGGATTGCTTTGATCTTCTTATTTAGTGAATTTGTTTTTTTCTTTTCTTCTTTTAACTGAACAGACAGTTTATCTCTTTGATCTTTAAGACTCTGATAATATTTTGATTCCACGACAGCATCTTTTGACGGCTTAAAGCATCCCGTCATCATCACGCTACTCATTGCGATCACCGCTGCTGTTAGTATATATTTTGCACCTTTCATATGGTTTCCCTCCATTACAGGTCCTATCGTTTTTGAGCGATCTCTCCTGCGTTCTTATAGATGCTGTTTGGTGCGATACATCCACGTACCATAGATAATGGATAAATATTGGTATCATGACCAACCACTGATCCTGGATTCAAGATAGTTCCGCATCCTACTTCTACACGAGAACTTAAGATCGCACCGATCTTCTTTCTTCCAGTCTCAATCTTTTCTTCTCCGTTTTTGATCACAACGTTTGTCTTGTCAGATTTTACATTCGATGTGATGGATCCAGCTCCCATATGAGACTTATATCCTAAAATAGAATCTCCTACATAATTGTAATGAGGCACCTGAACATTATTAAATAAAATATCATTCTTGATCTCTGTAGAATTTCCTACAACACATCCTGCCCCGATCAATGCATTTCCTCTGATAAATGCTCCTGGGCGCACTTCTGTATCTGGACCAATGATCGCTGGTCCATTGATCGTTGCCGTCTTGGCGATCGTTGCACTTTTCGCGATCCATACATCTTCTTCTACCTGATCATATTCATCTACTGATAGTGTTGGTCCAACTTCCAGTACAAAATCTTTGATCAATGGAAGAATCTCCCATGGATACGTTGTCTGTTCAAATAATTGAGCTGCAATTGTCTGATCTAAATCCTGAAAGAATTCTTTGTTTGTTAATTCTACCATCTGATTTTACCTCTTTCTGTTCTTATTATCTGTTTCAATCCACAGTCTGTAATTTTCATTTGAAATCCAACTCGATCGGACAGTGATCTGATCCCATCACATCTGTTAAGATCTTCGCATCACTGATACGATCTTTTAAACACTCTGATACAATAAAATAGTCAATGCGCCACCCTGCGTTATTCTTTCTCGCATTGAAGCGGTAAGACCACCAGGAATAGATTCCTGTCTGGTCTGGGTATAAATAACGGAAGGTATCGATAAATCCATTGCTAAGGATTGTTCTCATTTTTTCACGTTCTTCATCCGTGAAACCAGCATTTTTTCTATTTGTCTTTGGGTTCTTAAGATCGATCTCCTCGACTGCAACATTCAGATCTCCACAAAAGATCACTGGCTTTTTCTCTTCTAACTTCTTCAAATAAGCAAGAAAATCCTCTTCCCACTTCATTCGATAAGAAAGCCTTGCCAGTTCACTTTGTGAATTCGGTGTATACACTGTGATAAAGTAATAATCTTTAAACTCCAGTGTGATCACACGTCCTTCCTGATCATGTTCTTCTATCCCAAGACCATAAAAAACGCTGATCGGTTCTTCTTTTGTAAAAATGCCTGTTCCTGAATATCCCTTCTTCACTGCATAATTCCAGTACTGGTGATATCCCGGAAGATTCAGGTCAAGCTGGCCTTCCTGCATCTTACTTTCCTGAATGCAGAAAATATCGGCATCTGTCTCATTGAAAAAATCCAAAAATCCTTTCTTCACACATGCTCTGATCCCATTGACATTCCATGATATGAATTTCATCTAATTTCCTCCACGTCTCTTATTATAAAGAAACATAATCACTCCTGCTGCAATGATCACACAATATCCTACAAAACTCAGCATATCTGGAAGCTGTCCAAAAACGAGAAGCCCCATAATTGCTGAGAACATGATCTGTGTGTAATCATATACAGAAATTTCCCTTGCTGGTGCATACGTATATGCCGCTGTGACTCCAAACTGTCCTCCTGCAGCAGCTAATCCTGTTAATAACAAAAAGAATAACTGCCTTGCTGAAATCGGATGAAAATCCATGATCAAATATGGTACACACGCCAACATAGAAAATGTTGAGAAGAAAAGCACGATCATTGGTCCTCTTTCTCCTCTAAGTCCAAGTTTTCTCACACAGGTATATGCAAAACCTGCACACATTCCCCCTGCAAAGCCGATCACAGCTGCTGGTGTCATCCCGCCTGCGAAACTTGGTTTTACAATAAATAAACTACCGACAAAAGCTGCGATCACGCATGCGCATTGTGTCGGTGTGATCTTCTCTTTCAGTACTAAATAAGAAAATACAATAACAAAAAATGGCGATAACTTATTTAGACATGAAGCATCTGAAAGCACCAGGTGATCTACCGCATAAAAGTTGCAGAAAATACCTAAGGTCCCAAAAAGGGACCTTAGAATAAACCAATGCAAATTTCTTTTCTGAATCTGAATCTTTTCCTTGTTACGAATGATCATAATAAATGCAATGACCGCCGCAACTAAATTGCGGAAAAAACTCTTCTCGATCGCTGGAAGATCTCCTGACAGCTTTAAAAACAATGCCATAAGGGCAAAGGAAAAAGCTGACAGTATGATGCATATAATTCCACGATTCTTATCTTTCATAACAAGATTATACTCTTGAAGAATATTCTCCAGTTCTTGTATCGATCTTTAACGTATCACCTTCGTTAACGAATAATGGTACCATTACCTGAGCACCTGTTTCAACGATACATGGTTTTGTAGCACCCTGTGCTGTGTTTCCTTTTTCTCCTGGTTCACATTCTGTAACAAGTAATTCTACAGAGATTGGTGGCTCAACCTGGAATGCATTCCCTGCGTGAGAAACGATCGTAACGTTTTCATTTTCTTTAACGAATTTTAAAGAATCTCCGATAACATCTGGTCCTAATGCGATCTGATCAAATGTTTCGTTATCCATGAAGTAGAATAATTCTCCATCATTGTACAGATACTGCATTTCTTTACGTTCGATATGAGCGTTTTCAAATTTCTCTGTTGGACGGAATGTTTTCTCAACAACTCCACCGTTCTTGATATTTTTTAATTTACAACGTACGAACGCTGCTCCCTTTCCAGGTTTTACATGCTGGAATTCGATGATCTGGTAAATATTATTCTCGAACTGAATTGTTAATCCATTCTTAAAATCTCCTGCTGTAACCATATTATAATTGTCCTCCTTAAATTATATCTTTTTTTATTTTATCTTAAATCTATAGTTGAATCAACTATTTATTTGCTAATTTATAGATTTCGTATATATCATTCTCATCACAGACCTTAAATGAACCGATCGTTCTGGTTCCTTCATAGGAACATCCATGTGCCATTTGTTTCACTTCTTCGTCTGTTTTTGAACCAATTTCTTTCGCCTCACGAAAACTTGTCGGCATATCAAGTGATGCAAAATATGCAACTGTTTTCTGAATTCCCTGCTGTGCAGCTTTCACATCGTCAGCTTCTTCTACATTCCAGACTCTTCTTGCATACTGCGCAAATCTGGCTGGTTTTGCATCATATACATAAGTTGCCCATGCTCCCCAGACAGCGGATAAACTTGCCCCATGTGCAATATCAAACTTCGCACTCAGTTCATGTCCTAACTGATGCACTGCAAAGTCTTTCTCAGCTCCAAGTCCTGTAATTCCGTTGTGTGAAAGACTTCCTGCCCACATGATCTCACTCATCGCATTATAATCGTGTGAATCCTTGATCGCAACCGCACCATTTCTGATCACTGTACGAAGCAGACCTTCTGCAATCTCGTCTGTCAGTTCATTATTCTCTGTCTGTGTAAAATAACGATCCAATGTATGCATCATAATATCCACAATGCCGCATCCTACCTGATACTTTGGTAATGTATATGTAAGTTCAGGATTCATGATCGCAAATGCCGGGCGGTTGAAATCTGTGGAAAGACCTCTCTTGATCTTCGTCTCTTCATTCGTAAGTACTGCTGAATCGCTTGTCTCACTTCCTGCCGCTGCAAGTGTTAATACAACTCCAACAGGAAGAGATTTCTTCACTGTCTGTTTCTTAGACCAGAACTCCCAGATATCTGTATCTGGATTCGCTGTTCCATGTGCAACAGCCTTTGAGGTATCGATCACACTTCCTCCACCTACTGCCAATACAAAGTCCGTTCCAAATTCAATGGATTTCTTCACTGCTTCTCTCGCAAATGAAAGCCTTGGATTCGGCTTCACACCTCCAACTGTCATATATTCAAGACCGGCTTCTTCTAATGAAGCAGTTACCTCATCAAGTAATCCGCTTCTTACAACACTTCCTCCACCATAGACAACGAATACTTTGGAAGCTTTCAGGCTTTTCGCAAGTTCTCCTGCCTGCTTCTGTGTCTCTTTTCCAAAAATGATTCTTGTTGGTGTATACTGGGTAAATCCATGCATTCGCTCATCCTCCATCTGCCCATAAACAGGGGCAAAACTTGTATGTTACTGATTAATCTGCATCTCTTGTTAACTTCACAACGATCTCTTCTGCGATCTCTTCCACAGTCTTATAATCTGTGTTCACTACAACATCTGCTGCCGCTTCGTACTTTGGACGGCGTTGTTCCATCATATTAGAAATAAATTCAGTATTCTTATTCCCACGTAATAATGGTCTGTCATCATTGTCTTTGACACGCTCTAAGATCACTTCTGGAGATGCTGTTAATAAAACGACCTTTCCATTCTTCTTCATCTCAGCAACGTTCTCATCACGAAGCGCAACTCCACCACCACAGGAGATGATCTGGTTATTCTTCTTCTGAAGCTCAATCAAAAGGTTTGTCTCACAGTTTCTGAAATATGTCTCTCCATATTCTTCAAAAATCTTATTGATAGACATTCCTTCTTTCTTCACGATCTCTTCATCCATCTCTACCTGTGGAGATGCAAGGATCTTACTTAGATATGTAGAAACAGTACTCTTACCTGCTCCCATAAATCCGATCAATAAGATGTTATGTGTAAATAATGTCTTTGCCTGAATTCTTCTGCTGTTTTCTACAATATAAGTAAATATATCAAGAATCTCATCCTTATAGGTATTCTCATCCACATGTGTGAGCAGCATCTTACGCTGTCTCTTTTCCTGTTCTGGCTGAAGGATTGGCAATCCATTCTCTTTCTTGTAGACCATGATCTCTTTGATGATATCCATTCTCTCTTCTAATACAGAGACAATCTTCTTATCACACAGATCTAATCTCTCTCTAATCTCTTCTAACTGACTCATCTTCTTGTTCTTTCCTTTTCTATACTAAATGTCCCCATACTTCTCAGATAATGAAGTGTGGTCTTGTTCAGTATATCATACATTCCTATATTTTTTCAATTCATTGCCTCTATAATTTAGGCAAATTCACTTTGATCTGTGATAAATGAAATAAAATCTTTCACAACCGGTGTCAGATATTTTTCTTTTTTTAGTACAAGATATATATATCGTTCGATCTCTGGTGATATGATCGGACGAACACACACATCCATTGTATCAAGAAGCGGAATCTTTGGAACGATCGCAATTCCAAATCCTGCTGCAACAAGCCCTGCAACAGAAGAATCTTCTTCCCCTTCATATGCAATCGTTGGTTGCCTTTTAATCCTTGAAAAACAACTGTCGATCACTGGCCTTAATCCACTGTTCTTTGTAAAATATACGTAATCATATTCAATTGTATCCAGAAGATCGATTTCTTCCTTTTGAGCCAATGGATGGTCCTTTGGTGTGATCAAAACCAGTTCTTCCTGACCAACCGGAATAAATTCAAGTTCATCTTCCCCTTCCACATAAGAAGAAAATGCAAGATCATATTTCCCATCTTTTAATTCTTCCACGATTTTCTTCGTCGTTCCCTGTCCAAATGAAAAATGAATATGATTCTTCCCTTTTTCTTCCAGATAACCTTTGATCAGATTTGGAATAAAATGACTTCCCAAAGTAAAGATATACCCCATATCAATAAATCCACCGCTGGTTCCTGATGTTTCTGTTACCACCCTTTTTCCTTCATCCAACATATCCAGCGACTGCTCCACATAACGTAAAAACAATGCTCCATATTTCGTTAATTTTGCATTTCTCCCCTGTTTTTCGAATAATTTCACTCCTAATTCACTCTCAAGACATGAGATCGCATGACTTAAACTTGGCTGCGTAATGGACAGCATATCTGCAGTTCTTGTATAGTGTTCTTCCTTAGCTAATGCCCGAAAATAGTACAAATGATTCAAATTCATAATCTATTTCCTTTCAATTCATAAAATTTATTTATGGATAGTATACCATATTCTTCATTGCATTTATATATCTACTTTGCTATAATTATTTTTAGAAAACTATTAAGCAAATTGGAGGATCATAATTATGGCAGCAAAGAATTTCCGTAAATTATTTGAACCGTACACAGTAAAATCTATGACATTAAGGAACAGAATTGTCATGACTCCCATTGGAACAAATTTTGCTGAGCATACCGGAGAAGTAAATGAGAGAATCATTGATTATTATAAACAGCGTGCAAAGGGCGGAACAGGTCTGATCACAATTGAAGCTGCGAGTGTTTATTCACCACAGGGAGCAAGCGGATCATACCAGCTTCGTATCGACCACGATAACTATATTCCTGGATTATACAGATTATGTGAAAGCATCCATGACTGCGGATCCAAGATCAGCATCTTATTAAACCATGCTGGTTCTGTAGCAAATGGTAAGATGACAAACATCCAGCCAGTATCTGCATCTGATATTCCATCCAGAGTTGGTGGTGATATTCCTCGTGCTTTAACAACAGATGAAATCTACACGATCGTTGATAAATTTGCTGAAGCAGCAAAACGTGCAGTTACAGCAGGATTTGATGCTGTTGAGATTCAGGCTGGACATGGTTATTTATTAAACCAGTTCTTATCTCCAACAACAAATGACCGTACTGATGAATTTGGTGGATCTAAAGAGAATCGTGCACGTTTCACTACATTAGTATTAAAAGCTGTTCGTGAGACAGTTGGTGAAAATATTCCTATCTTCTTAGGAATCAGTGCTGATGAACTTGCTGAAGGTGGTAACACATTAGATGATACATTAGAGATCGTTGAATATTTCAAAGATTACGTTGATGTATTTGATGTTTCTGCTGGACTTACATGTTCTATCCAGTACCAGTATGATGCAGATTACCTTCCAGATGGATGGAAATCTTATATGTCTAAATCAATCAAAGAAAAGACTGGAAAGCCTTGTCAGACAAGTGGTAATATCCGTGAACCAGAAGTTGCAAACCGTATTCTTGAAGATGGTGAAGCAGATCTGATCGCAATCGGACGTGGATTGATCGCTGATCCTGAATGGGTAAATAAAGTTCAGTTTGGTAACACAGATGATATCAATCGTTGTATCTCATGTAACAATGGATGTACAGCAACATTAGGGGATGAACCTATCAGATGCAGCATCAATCCTGCTCTTGTTTCAGGTTCATTATATAAAGATAAGAAATTAAAGAAACCATGCAACGTTGTTGTTGTTGGTGGTGGTACTGCTGGTCTTGAAGCTGCATGCACAGCCGCTGAAGTTGGATGTGCAACTGTTCTGATCGAGAAATCAGGAGAACTCGGTGGACTTGCCAGACGTGTAGGAAAGATGCCTAACAAACAGCGTCTTGGATATTTCCCTCAGTACTTAGAACGTCGTGCAATGAAACTTAAGAACCTGTTTATCTGTAAGAATACAGAAGCTTCTATCGAATTTATCGAAGGTTTCAAACCAGATATCGTTGTTAACGCAACAGGATCCGTTCCTCTTCTTCCAAATATCCCTGGATTGAAAGAGAACTTAGAAGCAGGTAATGTATCTACGATCTTTGATCTGGTAGATCACGTAGATTCTTATCCAGAAGATTTATCTGGTAAGAAAGTTGTTGTGATCGGTGGTGGTAACGTAGGACTTGACGTTGTTGAATTCTTTGTTCCTAGAAAAGCTGATGTAACGATCGTTGAGCAGAAAGCTCACTTCGGTGAGAACCTTGACTTTATCACTAAGACTGGTTCTATCGAATTCATGAATAAGAATAAAGTAAATCAGTATCCAAATGCTTCTTTATTAGAAGTTAAAGATCACAGCTTTATTGTAAGACATGACTATAAAGATCTTGAATTAGACTTCGATTATGGATTTGTATGTCTTGGAATGCAGTCTGCAACTCCTTCTCTTCAGGAATTATACAACCACTTCATCTATGAAGGTGTTGAAGTACTTAATATCGGTGACAGTGCTCAGACACGTCGTATCATCGAAGGTGTAAAAGAAGGTCGTGACATTTTAGTTGCATTAGAACGTCAGGATTTCATCTAAGATCATAATTTTGATTTCAAACCTTTCTTTGAAAGATAAGAAATATATTGTAAATATATAAAAAACATGGACCAGATAACAAAGATCTGACCCATGTTTTTTATTATTTCATTAATGTTTTTTCTTACGGTACTGCCACAACACAATCTTTTCAAAATAACGCTTTATGACGATCTGAATCTCTTCTTTCGGATTCATCGGTGTTACAAGAATACTATGTATACCTGTTCTGTTCGCTCCATAAACGTCTGTAAACAACTGATCTCCAACGAAGAATGTATTCTTCTTATCCGTTCCCATCAATTTCATTGCTGTCTCATATCCTTTGATTGATGGTTTATTTGCTTTGTATACATAATATTTTCCATCAACTGCCTCGCAGAACGCTTTCACTCTTGGTTCTTTGTTGTTACTTGTAAAACAATACTGCATACCAATCGCATCCAGTCTCTTAAATAACTTCTTTGCTCTTTCATCTGCTGGTGCATCGTGTGGTACTAACGTATTATCGACATCAAAGATCACTCCTCGATATCCTTCTTTGTAGTATCGTTCGAAATCAATATCATAAGTACTTCTGATATCTTCGGACGGGTAGAATTTCTGAAACATAATTTATCTTCCTTTTTACATCTTTACATTGTTCAATCTTGTTTATTTTATAACAGCTTTTTACAATTAGCAAGAAGAAAACAAAATATGAGACCAGTTTTTTCAAAAATTCTAGTCTCATATCATTCATTTTATTTCTCTACACCACTTAAATATGCATTATAAATATCTTTTGAGATACTCTTCTTAATCGCATCATAAACTGGCTGTGCCTGCTTACGCATCTCTTTCTGTGTCTTTGTATCAAGTTTCACAATCTTTGTACCACTGTCTTCAATGATCTTGATACGGTCTGCAATTCGCTTATCAGATGCTTCTCTCGCATACACTTTCGCTGTCTGTGATGCCTGATCGATGATCTTCTGCTGATCTTTTGACAGACTATTATAGAATGCATCACTGACGATCAGCGAAATATAATGTGGTAGATGGTTTGTCTCTACAACATAATCCTGCTGTTCATATAATTTGCTGGAAACGATAACTTCGTAAGGATTCTCCTGTGCATCGATCGTTCCCTGCTGAAGTCCGATATAAACTTCGCTGAATGTCATTGGTGTTGGATTCGCTCCAAGTGTCTTCCAGAACTTCAAATGATAGCTGTTCTCCATCGTACGGATCTTCTGCCCTTTGAAGTCGTTAATACTCTTAACATTCTTATTGGTAGACATAACACGGAATCCCTGATCGGCATATCCAAGTAATTTGTATCCACCCTTCTGATAGACTTTCTCCATCTTCTGATAGAACTCTTCATTATCAACAGCTGCTCGTGCCTGTTGGATCGTTGTAAATGCACTTGGCAGGTCAAATACTGCGGTATCTGGAAGAAATGTTACCTGTGGTGCAGTATTCTGTACGACAAATGGGATATCCCCATCTTTACAACTCTCAAGAAGCTCACGGTCTCCTCCGAGTGTACTGTTTGGATAAACTTCGATCTTCATCTTTCCATGACTTAATCTGGAAACTTCTTTTGCAAACTTCTCTGCATAAAGCTGTGTTACCGTATCTTCCGGACTGGAAGTTCCAAGCGGCCATGCATATCTTTGTACTTCGTCTTTCTTTTGTTTCTTCTTACATCCGGATAAACTGAATAATAAGACTCCTGCAAGAAGAACTACGACGGATCTTTTTATGATTTTTCTCATGAAATCCTAAACCTCCTTATAAAAGTGCCAGACTGATCTGTGGAATAAATGTGATCAGAAGTAATGCGATCAGGAAGCAGATAATCAGCGGCATTGCTTTCTGTGCGATCTTCATCACTGGAATATCCGTTAAGGATGATGCCACAAATAAGTTGACTCCAATTGGTGGTGTAACGAAACCAATTGCAAGGTTTACAACCATCATAACACCAAAATGAATCGGATTCATACCGATTGCTGTAACGATCGGTAATAAAATTGGTGTCAAAATAAGAATCGCTGGTGTCGTATCCATGACCATACCTACGATCAACAAGAATATATTGATCACAAGCAAGATCACAATCTTATTATGGAAGTTACCTAAGATCCATGCACTAATGGACTGTGGTACACGCATCAATGTTAATACTCTTGAGAATGCAATGGATGCTGCCAAGATAAACAGAATAGGTGCATATGTTCTCACACCTTCTACCATGATTCCCCAGATATCTTTAAATTTCATGGATTTATAGATAAATAAACTGACTACTAAAGAGTAAAATACAGAAATAACCGCTGCTTCTGTTGGGGATGCGATTCCTGTGTAAATACATCCAAGGATGATAACCGGACTTAAGATTGCAAAAAAGCTTTCTTTAAATACTCCAATAAATCCTTTTGCATGTAACTGATCGATCTCTGCTGCGATCTTTTCCTTATCTTCTCCATGTTTTTTACAATAATAAATGGCATACACCATCAATAAGGCACCAATCAATAATCCTGGTACAACTCCTGCCATAAACAGATCACTTACAGATTCCCCAGATGCCATACCATACATGATAAATGGGATACTTGGCGGTATGATAACTCCAAGCCCACCCGCAACTGCTACGATTGCTGTTGAAAATGACTTGTCATATCCTAAACGAACTAAGATCGGAATTGTCATACTTCCTACTGCTGCTACAGTTGCAGGTGCAGATCCTGAGATTGCTCCATAAAATAAACAGGTTACAATTACTGCACATGGCATTCCTGCCGTTAATTTTCCTATAAAAAACGCAAAAACGTCAAAAATCTTCTTAGAGATTCCCCCTTTTGCCATGATCATTCCAGATAATACAAACATTGGAACTGCAAGTAATGGGAAACTATCAATTCCTCCAAGCATAGAACGAATGACAAATGTCCCGCTTGCTGTAAATGATGGATCAAATGCTCCTGGAAGTACAGATACGATCCCAAGGGCGATCGAAATCGGAATTGCAATGATCAGACAAATAAAGAAGAGTAAAAATACGACTGCTGCTGACATTTATTTTTCCTCCTTTTCCTCATCTTTGCGGATCACAATCTTAAATTCAATGATCCAACGCTGGATGATACGAAATGCTACTAAAACAAAACTAAACAGCGGGGCTGCCTGAATATAATACATTGGAATCTGACATGCGGGACTTACCTGTCCACTTTCAAATGCACTCTTTAGATAAAGAACTGCATATGGAATCAGATATAAAAACAAGGCAAGTTCGATCGTGTGGTTCACCACTTTGAACAATGCTTTCCCTCTTCTTGGAAACATTGCTACAAACTGTTCAATTTTAATGGAAATACATTTCTTAGTACAATAACTAACACTGATAAAGCCTGACCAGATAAACAAGTATCTTGTCAGTTCCTCTGACCATGAAAGAGAAGCTCCAAGTGCATATCTTGCAAATACCTGGATTCCCATGATCACTGTCATTGCAATCAATAATGCTACCATTAGAAATTCTTCCAGATTCTCATCAAGCCATTTTAGCATGATTCACCTCTTTCTACTTTCTATAACAAAAGTCTTTATTTTCACAAACTATGGCAAAACTTTAACAATTTGCTCTACTAAATTATACTGAAAAAATAGGATTTCAGCAAATATTTTTTATATATTTAAAAAAGAGGAAAAGAATAACCAAGAATCTTCTCCTCTTCTACATTTAATTTTTAAAGATTCAGTTCTTATAATCCCTGATTTTCATGAAGGAACTGAAGCATATTATTTAAGTCGTTCACTGCTGCCTGTCCAGGTGCAGATGCTTTCTTCGCTGCTCCAAATGTTAAAGCAGATCCAAATACTTCACCGCAAAGACGGCTGATCAGTCCTGTTCCTGCCATAGACATTGTGATGATCGGACGATCTGCATGTTCTGTATACATTTCTTCTGTTGCACAAAGAAGTGTTAATACATCACGTCTGCAAGTTGGCATAACTGCGATCTTAGGGATATCAGCACCAAGTTCCTGCATTTTGCAAAGTCTTCTTACGATTTCATCTTTTTCAGGTGTTTTGTCAAAATCATGGTTAGATGCAACAACTTTTACTCCACATTCATGAGCTGCTGCTACGATCTCTTTTACGATCTCATCCCCTGTAAATGCTTCTACGTCTACAAGATCAACATATCCTGTTTTCGCAGCAGCGATATTTAATTCTTTATAAGGTTCGGCTTCGATTGCTTTTTCTCCACCTTCTTTTGATGTACGGAATGTGAAAAGAATTGGTGTTTCACCTAAAGCTTCTCTTAAATCTTTTAATACATCTTCTACTTTATCAAATTCGAAAACTCCTTCGAACCAGTCAACACGCCATTCCACAACGTCTACAGGGATGCTGTCAAATGTTTTCGCTTCTGCGATGATCTCATCTTTTGTAACCCCTACGATAGGTACACAGATTTTAGGAACTCCGCTTCCGATTTCAATATTTCTTACTTTTACTGTATTCATTGACAATTTCCTCCTATTGTCTGAACATTCTCCCGAAGCATAAACCTCGGGAGTTCCTGTTACCAATACTAATTAATTTTTAGATGCTTCTTCTGCATTCTTTAATAATACACCATAACGTACGTTTACGAAAAGTGCTAATAAGATTCCGATTGCTGTAATTACGATGTTCATCATGATTACACTTGTAGATGTCATCTTCGCAGCTGCTGTTAAGATTGTGTAGTTACATAAGCTTGATGCGATCATAACTAAACTTGTGATCGTTCCTTTGATCTTAGGGAACAGATCATTTACAACGGCTGTTGCCATCTGAAGTACTCCGCCTGCTGCTGCATATCCGATCACGAATGCTCCAACATAGCAGATCATAGGTGTCTTAATAATGTAAACTAATGCTAACATTACAAGAGAGATTGCTGGGTAGATCACTAGGAATCTTACCTGTTTGAATTTTGTGATCAATACACTTGTTACGAATAATGCTACCATTGTACCTGCAGAATAGTATGTCTGCATCACAGATACGTTCTGAGATGGAATTTTTGCAATTTCAGTACCAAATGTCTGAGCACAGTTTAACCATAACTGGAATGTAGCTGTACTTGTGAATCCGATCAGGATCAATGCAATACTCTCGATAGAGAAATGTGCATTCTTTAGGTTGCTGATGAAAGATTCAGATTTTCCTGCTTCAGATGTTGCTGGGAATGGAGCAAAGATTGCTAAGATTCCCATGATACCGATGCATACACCAGCGATAACTGGAAGCATTAAGTATGACATGCTTGTTCCTGCTACAATACCTAAGAAGAAAGGCATTAATAACTGTGCAACAGAAATGAAGAATTTGATCCCCATTGTTGCGATACCTGTATATTTGTAAATAATTTCAGTTACAGCTGGGTATGTTGCTGTATCTAAGAATGAGTTCGCGATACCACCAAGAACTGCTGCGATATAAGCAATTGTTGTGTTTGGTGAGAATGCGATCCCTACTAAGAAAATAACGTATGAAGCACATCCAATGATCACTGATAAACGACGTCCTAATTTGTCAGATAAAGGTCCTGCAAATGGAAGGGAGATCAAACGTCCCAATCCTAATGCTGCTGCAATGGAAGTTACTGCCATAACATCTTTTAATCCCCACTGGCTTGCGAGCATTTCTTTTACTACCTGCTGACTTAAGATGGAACATCCGATTCCATGAATGAAATAGTTCAGATAAAGAACTAAGGCACTTGGTATGTATTTTTTATCCATTTTAATAATTCCTCTCGTTTGCTATATGGTTATGACTGATCTTAGTCATATTTGATATCTAATACTTCTTTCATATGGTCGATCGGCATATGTTTTCCTGTCCATAAGTGGAAAGCAGCATCTCCCTGGAATAACATCATTCCAAGACCGTTCATTGTCTTACATCCAGCTTTCTTAGCAAGTCTTAATGTTTCTGTCTCTCTTGGAGCGTAAACTGTATCTGTTACGATCAGGTCTGGACGGAAGTATGTTTCATCAGGAACAACTGTCTGTCCTTCTAATGGTTTCATTCCTACACCAGTTGCCTGTGCGAATAAGTAGCTGTCTGCGATTTCTTCTCTTAATTTATCTTTGTCATCAAGATCGTAAAGATTTACGATACAATCTGTGTTTTCACGGATTTTCTTTACTGTTTCTTCAGCATTAGCCCAGAATTTATCTTTGATGTTGAAGATTGACATTTCTTTGACACCGTCTAATGCAGCCTGAATCTCGATTGCTGTCGCAGCTCCACCAGCACCAGCGATTGTCATTTTTTTACCGATCACGTCAATATCGTTGTCTTTTAATGACTGCATGTATCCGATACCGTCTGTGATATGTCCGATCAGTTTTCCGTTGTCATTTACGATCGTATTAACAGCTCCTGCCATTTTAGCTGCTGGAGATAACTCGTCTAAGTACTGTCCTACAACTGTTTTGTTCGGCATTGATACGTTAGATCCAACCATCTTTAAAGCACGAAGTCCTTTGACTGCATCCTCTAATGTGCTGTTGTCAACTTCGAATGCTAAGTATGCATAGTCAAGTCCTAATGTTGCGAATGCTTCATTATGCATTGCAGGTGAGCTTGAATGTCTGATTGGATAAGCCATTAATCCGATTAATTCAGTATGTCCTGTGATTCTCTCTGCCATAATTTTACTCCTTAAATAATATTCTTGTTATTAGTTTCATTCACCCAAAAGTTAATTTTTTAACAACCTTATGGCTATATTATATTCCATATTGATTGATACTTCCAATATATCTTTTAGTGTTTTTTGATAGTTTCAGGCTATCAATCGTGTTATAATGAACTTAACCATTAATTATTATAATAAGGAAGGTATGTATGAATTTAAATCAACTGTACTATTTTCAAAAAGTTGCACAATTACAACATTATCACCAGGCAGCCAAAGAATTAAATATCTCTCAACCTAGTTTAAGCCGTTCGATCGCTAATCTTGAAGAAGAATTAGGTGTTTCTTTATTTCAGAAAAACGGACGCAATATCGAACTTACCAAATACGGCTCTATCTTTTTGGAACATGTCAATCGTATTATAGATGAAATCAAAATTGCTGAAAATAAAATGAAATCCTTAGCTGGAAGTTCCAGCGGGCACATTGATATCGGATATGTATTTCCACTTGCCAAAAGTTATATTCCAAGACTTGTACGAAGTTTCTTAAATCAGCAGGAAAATCATGAGATCACGTTTTCTCTAAGTCAGGAGATCACAAAAAATCTGATTGCGGATCTGAAAAATGAAAAATATGATGTCGTTTTTGGTTCTCTCGTTGCCGATGAACCGGAAGTTGAGTTTGTTCCGGTTGTTAATCAGGAAATGGTGATCATTACCCCGCCAGAGCATCCTTTAAAATATAAGAAGAAACTCGTTTTAGAGGATCTGCTGGATTATCCAGTCATTGGTTATGATAAGACTTCTGGTCTTGGACGTTTTACTAATTCTATTTACAAACAAAACCATATCAAACCGTCTATCGCTTTTGAATCTTCGGATGAAAATGCCATCGCTTCCCTTGTTGCAGAAGATTTTGGGATTGGTTTTGTTGCACATGTAGAATCATTACAGGCATATGATGTGGAAATCCTACATCTTAGTAATGTAAAACCTTACCACACTGTTTATATGGCTTATCTTAAAAATATGCCGATGATCCCTGCTGTTCGTAAGTTTATTGAATTCACAAAAGAAACAATAGATATTTTTTATTGATTCTTCAAAAAAGATTTATTTGTTAAATAATTAACCGTGTGTTATACTAAAGCCATCATAAATCATTCACCCAATTTTTATGATTCTAACAACCTCGGATTATATGGAATTTAATTTTTTGATTTTTTGGATTTAATTTTTTGGAGGTTCAATTCTAATGAAAAGCAACTATAAAAACATTTTCACACCATTAACAATTAAGAACATGACAATGAGAAACCGTATCATGATGACACCAATGGGAACTAACTACGGTGAACAGACAGGAGAAATGAGTTTCTTACACATTGATTACTATACAGAAAGAGCAAAAGGCGGAGTTGGTCTGATCATGGTTGAAAACGCAAGTGTTGATTCACCACTTGGATCTAACGGAACAACTCAGATCCGTATCGATCATGACAACTATATGCCTCGTTTCTTTAAATTATGTGAAACATTACACGCTCACGGAGCTTGCGTTGGTGTTCAATTAAACCACGCTGGTGCTTCTGCTCAGTCTAAGAGAACAAATATGCAGCCAGTATCTGCATCTGATATTCCTTCTAAAGCAGGTGGAGAGATTCCTCGTCCTCTGAAAGTAGAAGAAATTTATGAAATCGTTAAAAAATACGGAGAAGCTGCTGCTCGTGCACAGGCTTGTGGATTTGACTGCGTTGAGATTCATGCAGGACATTCTTACTTATTAAGTCAGTTTATGTCTCCTACAACAAACAAACGTACAGATGAATTCGGTGGATGTCCAGAAAACCGTGCCCGCTTCACAAAATTAGTTATTGAAGAAGTTCGTAAACAGGTTGGACCTATGTTCCCTATCTTCGTTCGTATCAGTGCTGATGAACTGATGGAAGGTGGAAACACATTAGAGGATACTTTAGAGTTACTTTCTTACTTCCAGGAAGAGGTTGATGCATTTGACGTATCTGCTGGATTAAATGGTTCTCTTCAGTTCCAGATCGATGCCAACTACTTAAAAGATGGTTGGAGATCTTACATGGCAAAAGCTGTCAGAGAAAAATACAACAAACCTTGTGTAACTATGGGTAACATCCGTGATCCTCGTGTCGCTGACGATATCTTAGAGCGTGGAGATGCTGATATCATCGGTATGGGTCGTGGACTGATTGCTGATCCTCACTGGGTGAAAAAAGTTGCTACAGGACATGAAGATGACATCAGAAAATGTATTTCTTGTAACATCGGATGTGCTGGAAACCGTATCGGAGTTAACCGTCCAATCCGTTGTACAGTAAACCCTACTGTAAACTCTGGATTTGATTATAAAAAGAAAAAAGTAAATAAACCTTGTAACGTTGTTGTTATCGGTGGTGGTACTGCTGGTCTTGAAGCTGCTTGTACTGCTGCTGAAGTCGGATGTACTACATTCTTATTCGAAAAGAATGATCACCTTGGTGGATTAGCCGTTGAAATCTCTAAGATTCCAGATAAGAAACGTTTAAGAGACTTCCCTGACTACCTTGTACACCGTGCTTCTAAATTAACAAACCTGTTTATCTTCAAAGGACAGGAAGCAACTCTGCCATTAATTAAAGCACTGCATCCAAACATCATCGTAAACTCAACAGGTTCTAATCCTTTACTTCCACCAATCAAAGGATTACATGACCACATCGACAAAGAAGGATCTAAAGTAGCTTCTATCACAGGAATGATCAACCACTTAGCTGATTATCCAGAAGACTGCACAGGTAAGAAAGTTGTTGTCGTTGGTGGTGGAGCTGTAGGTCTTGACGTTGTTGAATACTTTGCTCCAAAAGGTGCGCAGGTAAGCATCGTAGAAATGATGCCTCAGATTGGTAAAGACTTAGATCCAGTATCTAAATGCGGAACAAACACATTAATGAGAGAACACAATGTAAACCAGATGACTGAAACAGCTCTTTGCGAAGTAAAAGCTGATGCGTTCACAGTAAAAGCTAATGGAGAAGAAAAAGATCTTCCTTTCGATTATGGATTCGTATGCTTAGGAATGAGAGCAAACGCTCCTGTTCTTGATGAAATCCGTGAAGCATTCGCTGATACTAACGTTGAAATCATCAATATCGGTGACAGCGTACGTGCTAGAAGAATCATTGATGGTGTTCAGGAAGGACATAACATCTTAAATGTACTTGCAGATCATGAATATCTGTAAGATATAACCTAGCAAAATATATAATAAATAAAGCAGTTTTAATTTTAACTTGCTATCTTCTACCTTAAAAACAAATATAAAGTTGCAAAAATCCCTGAAGAATTGATCGTCTTCAGGGATTTTTGTTGTTTTTGATACTCTCATCATTATATCTTAAGAAACATGAAAGAAAAACATCGACTTGTTCGTTTCTTTTCTTTGTTAAGATGATATCAGAAAAATTATGGAGCATCTTTTGCGGAAATTATAATGGAGGTGAAAATATGTATAGAATATATAGTACACTTATCGAAATGGTTGCTGCTGCAGTTTTTATAATTCCTATCTGGTGTATATATAACAAGTTGTATTTTCGTAGTTGGAAAATAACCTTTCTTTATATGATATTTGGATTCTATTTAACTTCTGTTTTAGCATTGGTAGGCTTTCCGAATATAATATCGTTAAAAGTTGAATGGACGGTAAATACAATTCCTTTTGTATATATGATAAATGATTTTATTAATGCGTGCCTGAATGTGTTATTATTTGTTCCCTTTGGCTTCTTCCTTCCAGTGCTATGGAAAGAATTCAGGAATGCAAAAAAATTATTTACAGCAGGATTTGCAATGACATCATTTATCGAAATAGCTCAAATTTTCACAGGACGAACGACAGATATAGATGACATTATTACAAACATTGCAGGGACTTTAATCGGATATCTTATTGCATACTGGTATACAGGTGTCTTTACAAGAAGAATAGTGAAAAATTCAAAAAAGAACGACTTTTACATAATATGTGCATCTGTAATATTTATAATGTTCTTCCTTCAACCGTTTATTTCATCTTTATTATGGGAAATGATTCTGTAAATTCCATTTTATAAAAAAACGCCCGGACAAGCTATCCTACACTTATCCGGGCATTTTCGTTTTAAGGTCGAGATTATATTA